>Ga0335398_10001877_pt1 | contig 34454 bp, 31 predicted proteins | sample BON03_FD_205742 | JGI IMG/M metagenome (GOLD analysis project Ga0335398, IMG submission 205742) | Freshwater microbial communities from Lake Bonney liftoff mats and glacier meltwater in Antarctica - BON-03 (spades assembly) (version 2) | ecosystem: Environmental > Aquatic > Freshwater > Ice >... | reverse complement strand
CAAGAGGCCGCTTGACCACAACTTCAAAAAGGACATGGGTCGCTACATCACTTTTGATGAGAAAATACCCAAATGGAATTACCTGATCAAGCCCGGAAATTGACCATCTTACTTTTTAATCATTCCTTAATCACTTGTTAAAGATTACTTTTCCTCCCACAATGGTAGTACTGACCCGAATATCCCCGTCGAAGAGTATAATGTCAGCATCTTTACCCACCGTGAGTGATCCTTTTCGACTATCTACACCCATGATACGGGCGGGAGTTGTTGACATCATCCGAATGGCATCCAATAGCGGGATATCAGCCTGCTGAACCATGGTGCGAACGAGCCGGTCGGCCGTGGCTACGCTACCGGCAAAAGAGCTACGGTCGGGTAACTTAGCGACCCCATCTTCGACTAAGACCGGCAAGCCGTTGTGTAGAGGACCGAGAATGCTGTTGCCGGGTGGAAGCGAGGCGGCTCGCATAGCATCAGTGATGAGAGCGATGCGGTCCGGGCCTTTAATCTTATAGACTAATTTAAGAAGCGGAGGGGGTAAATGTACCCCGTCCGCGATGATCTCTACATCCATTTCGTCGAGAAGAAAGGCGCTTTCTACGGCTCCGGCGTAGCGGAAGGCATTGCGTCGTGTAACCCCCAGCATGGCCGAATACAAATGCGTCATGAGGCTGTACCCATTTTCGGAGGCTAGTACGACATCTTCGTGAATAGCTTCGGTGTGAGCCACGGCGGCTAGGATGCCTTTTGACCGAAGTCGTCGGCCAAATTCAAGGGCGCCGGGTAGCTCTGGTGCAGCAGACCAACGGACAATAGACTTGGAGTGCGCCAGGATTGCTTCGTATTCGGCCGGATCGGGATCACGGATGTAGCGGGGGTCCTGCGCACCTCGTTGGCTTTGGGCAAAGTAGGGGCCTTCCAGGTGCATGCCGAGAAATGCTGCTCCATTCGTATTGCTCTCGTTGGCTGACTCGTAGTTATCTAAGGTAGCGTACAGCGCGTCCATTGTACTGGTCAGCGTGGTAGGTACCATTGCGGTAGTACCAAACTGGGCGTGCGTTTCGGCAATTTTAAGGAAGGCCTCTACGCTGCCGTCCATGAAGTCATGGCCACCACCACCGTGAATATGCAAATCAATGAATCCCGGCGCTACGTAACGCCCCGCCGCATCTATTTCCAGGGCATCGGGTAGATCAATATCCCTTTCTGAAACCCCAACGATTTTTCCGTCCACGATCCCTATGGTCCCGTTTCGAATGATACGGTAAGGGGTAAGAATTGTCCCGTTGCTGATTTTTAGGGGTTTTTGCATTATTGTTTTTTAGTAAGTAGAGAGGCCGAAGCCTCATCGAGATATAGGGTGCAATTCGGATGGGTACGTAAAATCCCCGCCGGGTACAGATTACTTAAAGGTAATTCTATACAGTCTTTTACCGCCCGAGCCTTACGCTCGTCGGGTACGGAGCATAGAATGGCCTCGGATTTAAGAATCTGCCGGATCGACATACTAATGGCCTGTTTGGGTACATCCTCCATGGTAGTAAACCACCCTTCGTTGAATTGCTGTCGACGACAGGCTTCATCCAGCTCTACTACGATATAAGGGGCTTCGGTGTCAAAATCGGCAGGAGGATCGTTGAATGCCAAGTGGCCGTTTTCTCCAATGCCTACCTGCGCCATATCAATGGGGTACTGCCTGATGAGGGATCCCAGTCGGGCGCATTCCTCATTAGGATCTGCCTCACCATCGATAAGGTAATAGGATTTAAGAGTGGGTACTTTCTCAATAAATCGTTCTTTGAGGTACTTACGAAAGCTTGCGGGTGCTGTTATGGGTAGTCCGATGTACTCGTCTAAATGAAACATCACTACTTTACCCCAATCAATATCGGTATGGGTGAGGAGCTGCTGTAATGTTTCAAATTGACTCGTACCTGTGGCCAGAATAATATTAGCCTGGCCTTTCTCGGCAATGGCTTTTTTAATGATTGATGCAGCAAGATCTCCGGATTTTAGGCCGAGTTCTTTGTTGTCTTTACAGATAATGGGGTTGAATGGCATGAGGGTAATCGTACGTTTATTTTGATAGTTATGAATTGATCGCTACTGACTCACCTTACTACGATTCTGTGGTAAGAGATTTTATTTCTATTCAGAATTAGCTAAGACTCCACCGCCGTACCAGGTGTCCGTAAAAGGCGTAATACATTAGGTACATATAACACGGAATAAGTATCCAATAGGCTGCTTTGACGTTGTATAAGTCGGCAAAGTACCCATAGACCAAAGGCATTAAGGCGTTTCCACAGAGTCCCATAATCAGGATAGAAGCCCCGAGTTTGGTAAATCTGCCGAGATCATCAAGAGCAAGCGGCCATATACCCGCCCACACAAGAGAGTTAGCTAACCCAAGAAGTACAATAAACCAGATAGAAATATCGGCCGTATGGCCGAGGAAAGTCACGTCACCACTCGTGTAAATAATGAGGAGGGTGAAGGCCGTACCCAGTAAGGTACATATTCTGAGTGCATTAACCTGCCGGATCACTTTTGGTATTAGTACTATCCCTATTAAGTATCCACAAATTGTCAGGAATAAGGTATAGGAAGGGAATACTTTTGCTTCGAGCAGACCTATACCCATGGAATTGGCGTAGCCGATGATTGTATCAATGGCGATAACCTGCGTACCTACGTGCAGAAATATGGCCACTGCCCCCAAAATTAGGTGAGGGAATTTAAAAATACTGTTTTTGCCCGCATTCACGATGGCCAATTCAGGACTTTCCTCTTCGGTATTAAGCTCGGGTAGGGGAGAGTAGTACACCAGAATACCCAGGATAAATAGTACCGTACCTACGGTAGCGTAAGGCATAATAACCCGACGAATCAGTTCATCAAGGGCTGCTCCGCGTTCGGTTTCTCCCATAGCCGAAAGTTGAGCGAATAAATCGGTATCGGTTGGTCTCAGGATCACGGCGGCAAACAAGAGTGGTGCCAGTATACCGGCCGCTTTGTTGCAAATACCCATAATACTGATTCGCTGCGCTGCTCTCTCTTTCGGGCCCAGAATGGTGATATATGGGTTGGCGGCAGTTTGCAGAATAGCCAAACCTATCCCAATGGTAAATAGCCCGAGCAAAAATACCTCATAGGTGCGCGAATAGGCAGCCGGAACAAAAATGAAAGCCCCCAACGCCATGCACCAGAACCCTATCATCATGCCTTTTTTAAACCCAGCTACTTTGAGTAAGTAGGCGGCCGGTACTGACATGATAAAATAGGATATATAGAAGGCAAAGGCTACCAGATAAGCTTGGAAGCTAGTGAGTTCACAGGCTATTTTGAAATAGGGTATTAGGATTGCGTTGATCCAGGATACAAAGCCGAATATGAAAAAAAGTACGCCAATAATCAGAATCGAAATAATGGTGTCGCGCTTACTGAGTGAGCTGACATCCACTTTTTGATTGGTACGTATGCGATCTGAGCGGCGGGTAGTTTCCGTAGTCACGGGTACATTTTTCATGTATTGGGAGTAGAAGTTGTTTAAAAGTCAAAAATTGCCAAAATGTGAAAGCCTATATGGTTGGTGCCCATCCTTTCTGGTACTCCCGTTTCCAGTACTTCATTGCTTCGGGGTTGTTTTTGATATGACCATTGCTGGGGTCAATGTATAAGGTACTACCGGAGCGTTGCGCAATGTTTCCTAACTGACACAGCAATGTGCTTTGGTGTCCACCTACAATATCCGATTTGAGTTCAGTTCCTTTGGTGATACCATCGTAAAAGTTTTGAAAATGGAAAGCGTCAAGGGCCTGCGAAGGATTCATTTTGTTGCGGGGATCAATCACCAGATCATTCTTTACGTCTTTGATAAGTTTGTCGTCCAGATCAAATATTTTATAAGAGTTACCACTTTCGATCAGGATTGAGCCTTTATCTCCGTAGAATATGACGCCTACACTGTTTCCCTCTACGGTACGGCCATTACAGCTGCGGCCTTCCCAGGTTAGAGCCGTGTTATTGGCAAACTCCATGGAGATTACTTGCGTGTCGGGGGTTTCCCAATCGTCCTGGTAGCGGTAGCGGCCTCCCACGGATGTTACCTTCGTGGGGTATTCTACACCGAGTCCCCAGCGCATCAGGTCTACCATGTGTGTACCATTGTTAAGCGCCTCGCCCGTTCCCCAGTGCCAAAACCAGTGCCAGTTGTAGTGGATTACGTTATCCTTGTAGGATTTGCGGGGGGCGGGTCCTTGCCACAAGTCGTAATCGAGCCAGGCAGGCACAGCCGTGGTTTGTCCGGTTCCAATGGAAGCCCGGTTATTGGTATACCAACCCTTTACAAAGTAGGGACGGCCAATGGTACCGCCGTGTACTTCGGCTATTCCTGCCGCTACGTTGGGCCAGGAGCGTCGTTGGTTTCCCATCTGAATTACGTTTTTATACTTCTTCGCCACGGCTACCAAGAGCTCACCCTCATGCGGGTTATGACTACACGGTTTTTCGAGGTATACATGCTTTCCGGCCTTGGAAGCAAGTATGGCAGCCGGAGCATGCCAATGGTCAGGCGCGGCAATAATTAGAGCGTCCATGTTTTTGTTTTCCAAAGACTTCCTGAAATCGGGTTCGGCCTTTGGCTTTCTGGTTTGTAGGTCGCCCACAGCCTTGATGCATTTATCTGCTGCCCGGGAGTCTACGTCAGAAATGGAGATCACCTCAAAGTTTGGTTGCACGGCATAGTTGGATGCCAAGGCGAATCCCCGGCTATTGACCCCCATGACCCCTACCAATACCCGGTCATTTGCTCCCACTACGCGGGCGTAGCTTTTTGGGCTAAATCCTGGTAGGATGCCCCCAATAGATAGGGCTGCGGTACCCGTTAGGGTTTTCTTAATAAAGTCACGACGAGATTCAGAAATAGGCTTCATAGTAGTATATAGGGTTAGGTTTAGTAAGTTTTGAAATTGGAAGGGTAGCGTTAGGGCATCAGAATCCTAGCGGGCTTTTTTTAGTACGCTTTCCAGGGCGACTTCGACACCTCCCCGTCTTTTACTTTCGTCGGCGGCTTCCATGAAAGCAAAGATCTCGATGGTTTCCTCAGGTGAAACCGGCGGAATGCCGGTTTCAAAGAATTGAATAATCTCTTTCAACAATGGTTCGTACCCTCCATAGGGTCCAAGAGTGACATTTCCGTTCAAGGTATAGACTGTTCCCCCGTACTCATGTTTCCCGGATCGCGTACCCCTAAATGTACCAATGCGGCCGTCGGCCCAAGTGCCTACTACAACATCTGTCTGATCGGTATGGGTACGCTTCACACTCTTGCAGCCGGTGCCCATGACCGTATATAGTGTTTCCACACCGTGTACGCCGTACCAGAATAAATCTGGGTGGGTTTGTTCGATGGTAGCCGGGCTAAATGTATCTGCTCCTACCACACTACTTTTATCAAGCTTTTCTAGCCCCTTAATATAACGGAGTGAAGAGGCTGAAAAAGTGGGTACTCCGTATTTTTTGGATGCATTAAAAATAGCCAAGGTATCGGCTAAGGATGCCGCAATGGGTTTATCAATGAAGACCCGCTTGCCTGCTTTAAATACTTCCAGTGCCTGTTCGAGGTGCCTGCGCCCGTCGTTGGTTTCAAGTAGTACCACATCCACCTGTTTTAAAAGATCCTTAATGGAATCTACAATGACAACGCCCTGTTTTTTTATTTCCTCTATATAGCCGGGAACACGCTTGGTACTTGACTCGATATCCCGACTACCTTGCGGATACGCAGCTACTACCCGGTAGCCTTTGTAGGCAGCATCAGGCTCACTGGCATTCAGTACTTTGGTAAATGCTACGCTATGGGAAGTATCCAACCCAATAATGCCGACTCGTTTTGTGGCTTGTTTTGCTGTTGTGGGTATGGACCCAAGAGTGATGCCTATCCCGGTCAGGGTCGCGGCTTTTATGAAAGTTCTTCGTTTGTAGTTATTTTCCATCGTATGGGGTATTCTGGCTGGTATTGGATCAAGTTATTATTCTAGCCTAATGAAGGTGTTTTTTTATAAAGTCAATTGGTAGGCTACTCTACCTTTCCAACGGATTAAGAGCATGGAGATACCAGAAATTAAACTTGACGATTAGTTGGTAATTTTTTTTTAAAGATCGTCAAAACCGAGGGGGTATATATATTTTTAAATAAAAGATAAGACTTTGGAAACATTGTTGACAAACAACCTGTAACTAAGTTGCATCCGAATATTGTTAGATTATATTCATGGTTATGTATAACTATTGTCTCACCCTAAGAAGGTCATTTAAGGTAATACAATGCAAATTTCGACGGTGTTTTAGCTGTTAAACAGGAGACTGAATCAAGGAAAAAGCTCATAGAGCCATGTGTAACAAAGTTTTCTAATATATGTACGCACTGTGGAAGAAGAGGATCGGATTTATATTCGATCCTCTTCCTTTTTTTGGGTGGTTAAACGGCTGTTTGGTAGGCCACTCGGTATTCGCGGGGAGTCTGCGTTGTTATTTTCTTAAAATTCCGGTTAAAATTGGACAAAGTGTCAAATCCACTTTCGTACGCAATCTGGGATATTGTATAAGAAGTTTCGATCAGTGATTTACAGGCATATCCAATGCGAATTTCACTGACGAAGTCGGTAAATGTTTTATTGGCTCGGGTTTTGAAATACCGGCAAAAGGCAGCTTCACTCATACCGGCCAAAGAGGCAGCTTGTCCTAACCTGATTTCGTTTTTAAAATGCTGTAAGACGTAATTATGTATTTTTTGCATACGTTCGGTCTCGGATACTTTATAGGTATTGACATAATGAAAGCTGGTAACTGGCTGACTATCGGTGCTGCGAGCCAAAATATTGAGGAGTTCCAGCGTACAAAGGATGCGTTCAAAGCCGTCGCTTCTGAGTAGTCTCCGTAATTCATTTCGTATAATTTCCTGGGTGCTACCTGAATAAACAATGCCCCTCCTGGACTCAATGAAGAGTTGCTGAATAGGCTTCATTTCTGGTTTGCCCAGAAACTCCTCCCCCAGAAAATCCTTTTGAAAGTAAAGCACAATTCCGTGAGTTTTCAGAGCACTTTCTTTCTTGAAGTACTCATCATCATTTCTCCATAAATGTGGGACGTCCGGACCTAGAAAAACGGTATCCCCGGGCTCAAAATTCCGGATTGAATCACCAATGAGCCGGGTACCGGTGCCCTCTAACACTGTAAAAAGTTGATAATGAGGATGGAAATGCCAATTAGGGTCAAAGTGGGGTTCATCTAGCTCCTGAATCGTTAAAGATCCGGTATGGCTTTCTATATTTTTTAGGAGGGCAGGTTTCATTTTGGCTTAAAATTGCTCAAAAAATAGCTTGTTTTGGATTAATAAAGTCAAAATAGAGTCATAACTAATCAATTGTTGAAAAGAATTTGGTATTTTTTTTAAGTAAAATTGTACTCTGATTCCTAAACCTTCCAAAACAATGAAATTTAGTATGAATCTTCTCTTGTGGGGAACCCAGGTAGACGAAAGTCTTTTTCCGGTTCTTGACCTCATTCAGGAGATCGGTTTTGAAGGGGTAGAAGTCCCCGTTTTTAATCCTGACCCCAACGCTTGGCATGGGTGGCGGAAGAAGCTCGACGAATTAGGGTTGCACCGCGAAGCAGATACTTTTTGTGGCGTAGACACCAATCTAATTAGTCCGGATAAGGCTGTCCGGGCCCTTGCGCTTGAAAATTTGAAACGCAGCGTTGATTGTGCCGTCGTACTTGGCGCTACCCAGCTCATGGGACCATTTAACGCTGCCTTGGGGGTGTTTACGGGTAAAGCGGCTACCAGAGAAGAGTGGAAATGGGGGGTAGATGGAATTTACCAACTTGCAGAATACGCTGAGGACCAAGGTATAGGTCTTGGCCTTGAATACCTCAATCGCTTTGAAACTTACCTCACGAGCTGTGGCGATGATTTGACTCAATTTGTGGACGAAGTAAATCATCCCGCTTGCCGGATCATGTTCGACACTTTTCACGCCAATATTGAAGAAAAAAATACGGGCGATTGCATACGGAATATGGGGGATCGAATTTCGTTTATTCAGTTATCCGAAAATGATCGTTCTACTCCTGGGAAGGGTAATGTTGACTGGCCGGGCGTTTTTCAGGCGATCAACGATATAAAGTATGATGGTTGGTTGAGTATTGAGGCGTTTAGCCCGAAACTCCCCGCCGCCAATATTTGGCGCCAGATGTTTGATTCCGAAGAGCAGCTGATGCGTGATGGTTTAGCCTTTATTAAGCAAAATGTTCATCAGGTGGTCAGTAATTAAGTAATGAGGTAGTAGAATGTTTTGAAGGAAACAGCCAAAAATCAACTCAGACTTCCTGCACACTATCATTGACTAAACAAGAGACTATACTACTACTGGTCTAAGGGCTTTTTACCTAAAAACTTAACAGCTAAAAATGAAACAAATCAACATAGCAATCGTAGGATTAGGCTTTGGGGCTGAATTTATTCCAATTTATCAGCGCCATCCACAGGCAAATATGTACGCTATTTGTCAGCGCACCGAGTCAAAGCTGAATGCCGTGGGCGATGAGTTCGGTGTAGAGGTACGTTATAAAAGCTATGACGACTTACTGGCCGACCCGAATGTCGATGCAGTGCACATTAATTCACCCATTCCCAATCACGCCGAGCAAACCTTGAAAGCGTTGCGAGCCGGTAAGCATGTGGCTTGTACCGTACCGATGGCTACTTCCGTAGAGGACTGCACGGAGATTGTGAATGTGTGTAAGGAAACGGGGCTAAAATATATGATGATGGAAACGGTGGTGTACGCCCGGGAGTTTCTATTTGTAAAGGAAATGTATGAAAAAGGAGAACTGGGCAAAGTGCAGTTTCTGAAAGCCAGCCATCAGCAAGAAATGGAAGGTTGGCCCGATTACTGGCCGGGGTTACCTCCTATGCATTACGCTACCCACTGTGTTGGGCCGGTGGCTGGTTTGCTTCGCCTGGAAGCCGAGTATGTTTCTTGCTTCGGATCGGGCAGGATTAGTGAAGATCTGGTCAAGATTCATAATTCACCTTTTGCGGTGGAGTCGGCGCACATTAAGTTTAAGGATAGTGATCTGTCGGCCTACGTGTACCGTTCTTTGTTTGATACCGCGCGCCAATACCGCGAAAGTTTCGAAGTATATGGTAGTAAAAAATCATTTGAGTGGCCACTGATTGAGGGGGAGGATCCAGTGATCCATACAGCCAAAAAACCTGAACATGATATTCCGGAGCGGGTAAAAACCCCGGATTACGCCCATTTACTACCCGAAGAAATTCAATCTTTTACGGGAAGAGGAGTATATGATGCGGGCGAAAAGACTCACCTATCTTTTGTGCAGGGAGGAGGCCACGGTGGCTCGCATCCGCACCTAGCCCATGAGTTTATTTCGGCATTAATTGAAGACCGTGACCCATTCCCCAATGCATGGCAATCGGCCAACTGGACTAGTGTTGGTATTCTGGCGCATGAGTCTGCTATGCAAGGTGGCAAGCTGATTCAGGTACCGGACTTTAAGAATAGTTGAGAGGAGGGGCGTTGCAAACCAGCGGTACGCTCGTTTGCGCTTTTAGCGCGAAACGCATGAGAAGCGCGTTTGTAATGCGCAATACATAACAGGAGGGGTGTTACAAACGCCCACTTCCGAGGTTCGCGTCGAAGACGCAAACCAGCAGTAAGCTCGTTCGCTTTTAGCGCGAACGCATGAGAGGCGCGTTTGTGACGCAAAATACATCCAAAATAAATCAAATGAGGGGCCGCTACATCATAAACGATCAGGAAGCAACCTACTTCCTGACAATGACGGTAGTTCATTGGATTGATTTATTCACACGGAAGGAGCACAAGGATACAGTGGTAGATTCTTTGAACTATTGTGTCAGTCAAAAGGGACTAATGCTGTACGGATGGGTGTTAATGACCAATCATCTCCACCTGATAGCATACGTTGAGAAGCCCCATACAATGAGTGGATTTCTACGGGATTTTAAAAATTTTACCTCAAAAGCTTGCGTTGCAATTATTCAAACTACTTACGAAAGCCGTAAAGAGTTTCTCTTGGATAAATTTGGTTTTGAAGCCTATATAACCAAGCGAGCCGAGAATTTTAAAGTATGGCAGGATGGAAATCATCCGGTACTACTAGAAAACCAAACCTTTCTCTTACAGCGATTATACTATCTGCATGATAACCCTGTTCGACAAGGAATTGTAGAAAATCCCGAGGAGTATCTTTACAGTAGTGCCAGAGATTATTCGGGTAGGAAAGGATTGGTGAAGGTAGAGTTGATTTAGTTTTTTGAAGAGTACTTATGGGCGTTATAAACGCCCGTCTTCGAGGTTCGCGTTGTAAACGCAAACCAGCGTTTTTTGACGGAGTTCGCATTGCAAGCGCAAACCAGATAATAAAGCGCAAACCAAATAGTAGTTCTCGTTAAAACGCAAACCCGCTTACTAGAATACAAATAATACAACCCTATAAAACAAATACATATGAAACGCATTGGGCTTTGGATTTTGGGAATCACGTTGTTCTGGGCTTGTTCCCGGACTTCCAGCTTGACACAAACCGCCAGCGTAGAAACGGTAACTCCACGTCGTCTGGAAGTACTTTTTTTAGGTGATAATGGTCATCACCGACCCATCGATCGGGTTCCGGAGATCATGGAAGCTTTGGGTAGCAAGGGTATTAATTTTACTTACACAGATAAGATCACCGACTTGAACCCAGGGACCCTGGGAAAGTATGATGCTCTGATGTTGTACGCCAACTGGGACTCCATTGCGCCTTCCCAGGCCAATGCCCTCCTTGACTTTGTGGCCCAAGGAAAAGGCTTCCTTCCTATTCACTGTGCTTCTTACTGTTTCCGAAATAACCCGGAAGTGGTGAAGCTTATCGGTGGTCAGTTTTGGCGTCATACTATGGATACTATTCAACCGGTATGGACCAAGCCGGAGCACCCGGTGATGGCGGGAGTCAATACCTTTAATACGTGGGATGAAACGTACCTCCACGAAAAACTACAACCGGATAATATCATTTTGACGGAACGTGTTATCCAAGCGGATCAGGCTAAGGATAAGCCCGGTAAAACCACCGAGCCCTATACCTGGGTACGTACTCATGGCAAAGGGAGAGTGTTTTATACCGCCTACGGGCATGACGAACGGACCTGGTCGAAACCTGAATTTCATAAGTTGCTTGAAAACGGAATTCTTTGGGTTGTGAATGAAGATACCCGGAAGGCTCATGCCGCCCTGAACCCTCAGCCTCTGGCGTACCGTGAAGCGAAATTACCCAACTACGAGCAACGCCCAGGCCAGCAATTGCAACAGCTACCTTTATCACCGGAGGAGTCCGTGAAGCACATTCAGATCCCGGTAGATTTCACGCTCGATGTATTCGCCCACGAACCCGATGTGATGCACCCAATTGCCCTAAGCTGGGACGAGCGCGGTAGGTTATATGTACTGATTACGAAAGATTACCCTAATGAGCGTAAGCAAACAGGAGGTAGTGATTATATTCTGATTTGTGAGGATACCAACAAGGACGGTAAAGCGGATAAATTTACTCGTTTTGCCGAAGGGTTGAGTATTCCGACCGGAATGGCGTTTGCCAACGGCGGACTTGTCGTTTCTCAGGCCCCGCACATGCTGTTTTTGCAGGATACCGACGGGGATGATAAAGCGGATGTAAAGAAAATTCTATTTTCAGGCTTTGGTACCTTTGACACCCACGCTGGACCATCCAACCTACACTATGGATTTGATAACTGGGTATATGGAGCAGTAGGGTACTCAGGTTTCAAAGGAAAATTTGGCGATAAGGATAGCCTAAACTTTGGGCAGGCATTATTTCGTTTCCGTCCGGATGGCTCTGATATGGAGATCATGACTAAGACCTCCAACAATACTTGGGGACTTGGATTTAACGAAGCGGGTGATTTGTTTGGCTCAACGGCGAATAACTCGCACGGTTGGTACATGGCCATCCCGAACCGTTACTTTGGCGAAAGTAAAGTAGACAATGGCGGGCGTGGAACCGACACCCACAAAGATATGAAGCCCATCACGGCCAAGGTACGGCAGGTAGATGTGTTTGGCGGCTTTACTGCCGCCGCCGGTCATAACTTTTATACGGCCCGGGCTTTTCCTAAGAAATACTGGAACAGCATTGCCTTTGTATCCGAACCCACCGGTCACGTACTTCACCAGAATAATATGGTGAAACAAGGTACTGATTTCCAAGATTCGGAAGCATTTAATCTTTTGGCCGGCGCAGACGAATGGGTATCTCCTGTGTTTGCCGAGGTTGGGCCGGATGGGGCTGTTTGGGTGGCTGACTGGTACAGTTATATTATCCAACATAATCCTACTCCCCGGGGTTTTGACAACGGCAAAGGTAATGCCTACGATACCGACTTACGGGACTTTACCCACGGACGATTGTACCGCATTGGTTGGAAAAATGCACCGGCTTATACCCCAATCGCTTTAAGTAAAGATCGGCCGGAGGAGTTGGTTGCTACCCTTAAAAATACCAATATGCTATGGCGTATGCATGCTCAACGCTTGCTGGTTGAGCGTGAAGGGAAAGATGTGGTGCCTCAGTTGGTTGCCCTCGTAAAAAATACTTCGGTAGACGAAGTAGGTCTTAATACTGCGGCGATACATGCCCTTTGGACCCTTCATGGGCTGGGTGCAATCACGGACGATCAGGTGTTGGAAGCTGCCACGGGAGCATTGCGCCACCCTAGTGCCGCTGTTCGTAAGACGGCCGTGCAGGTACTACCTAAAACGGCCAAAACAGCCGAGGCTTTGTTGCAGGTAGACGCGCTTCACGATACTGAGCCATTGGTTGTGCTCAATTCGCTGCTTGCCTTTACAGATATACCCCTTAGTCCGGCCGTAGAAAATGCTGTATTGGCCCGGATTGACGAGTATAAGGAAGCCGATGACCGTTGGCTGCCCGATGCTTTTGCGGTGGTAATGAACGCACACAACGGAGCGATTCGGGAGAAATACCTTGCTAAGCGCGTTGCTTCGGCGGGTACGAATACCTCGGTACCAGCAAAAATGGCAATCATGGATCACGCCGGTATGGATCATTTGCAGCCCATGGCGACGGAAAAGCAGCTGGTGGAAGGAAAGCCGGATTTAGTGATTTCAAACGTAACTGTAAATCCGACGAGTCCTTACGTTCGCGAATACGCCCGTATTACGTTGCACATTACCAACATGGGAACCGTTACCATTCCGCAGGAAAAGGTGCCGGTAGTTACCGTCTCGGTCCGGGGTAGTGGATTGGATATAAACTATATCAGCCGTAAACTAAACAAGGGTATTGCTCCCGGTGAAACTATCATGCTTTCGGAAGGTAATAATGGCCCATGGAATGCTGGTTTTGGCTTCATGGCCGAACAGGCTGGCAAGGTGAATATTACGGCGACCATTGATCAGGATAATGTAGTGGAGGAGGCCAATGAGCGCAATAACGTAATCAGCAAGACATTTGAGGTAAAGCGTCCGCAGAGTATGTCGGATTTTGCGATGGAGCGCGCCTCACGTGGTTTTGCTTCCTATGCTACGGCCGATGAAGTTCTGGACTTATTGAAAACTTCCCAGAAGCTGGACGCCGATGGAAAATTTGCCGTAACGAAGGGAGTTCTTGGTGGTTGGAATACCAAAAGAAACGAAAAAGCTACGCCTGCCGTGCAAGAGTTTTTGGTTAGCTTAAACAAAGATATATCCACCGACCTGTCGAAAAAAATGACTGCTTTCATGGAATCTTTCGGAATCAAGGATATGGAGATGGAAGACCCCGAAGTACAGGTTATAACGATCAAAGCGATCCGGGAAGCAATGAAATATGATAAAACGGAGTTTACGGTAGTGGTCGGCAAGACTGTGGTAATCGTTTTTGAAAACCCCGACGCCATGCAACATAATCTGGTGGTTGGTAAGCCTAAAACGATGGAAATTATCGGAGCGGCGGCCGATAAGATGATTACGGCCAAAGATGGTGCCGAGAAGAATTATGTGCCGGACATTCCGCAAATTATTGCCGCAACGCCGCTTGTTAATCCTGACCAGACCTACCGCCTAAAATTTACAGCCCCTGCGGCTGGTGAATACCCCTACGTATGTACCTTTCCGGGCCACTGGCGCCTGATGAAGGGTGTCATGAAGGTAGTTAAACAAGATATCGCGCAGACTGCGAAGTGATTTATTTCTTAACGGAGTACCACCTGCCAGGTTTCAAAATCTGGCAGGTGTTTTTTTTTAGCTATATTCTGGTTAATTACCTACACTACGACTATTGAATCTCCAATCCGAACTTTCCCTTCTGTGATCACCCGGGCGGTAATACCACCGTGCTGCCGCATGGCATTGTAGCCCCCGTACCCGAGGTTTTCTTCCATCCGACTGCAAGGATGGCACTCACCCGTATATTCAAGTTCAGCATCTCCAATCCGGAAGCGTTTGTCCTTCAAGGCCAAAAGGTTTATCCCGTTTACCACAATATTTCGGCGAGTGAGTAACGGGTCAATGGTACCCGTTCCAAGGTACGACCCAACCGCAGCCAAATGCTCCGCCTGAATCAACGTTATCTGCCGCTTACTTTCGGGCTTTCCTTTGTAACGATCGCCTTCCAGACCAGTACCCAGGTGTGCGTATGCTTCTTCTACTTCTTTCATGGGTTGGCGGGAAGCCGTACGTAACCCAATCCAGACCACACTACCTGGTTGGGCGTAGTGCTGCATTAGTTCGTACATCGGGGAGTCTTTGGAGGGTATTGCCATGGGGTGAGTAGTTTGGGTGAAGTGTTCATTTAACACAGTCTTAGGAGCAATTTGTTCATTGGTATCCCTGAAAAAGATCTGGTAGCTAGCTTTAATAATAGGGTAAACAGGACAGGCTTTCGTCTTACTACCACACAAAGACTATAACCGCAGAGTGTGCAAAGTTTTTGCAAAGTACGCGGAGGATCTTTGTGTTCTTTGCGTGATAACTCCGCGTTCTTTGAGCTAAAAAACAAGCCTCATGAAATTTTTAAATCGTCGGGAATTTATCCAATATAGTACCAGCGCTTTGGTAGGCGTGAGCTTGCTGAGCCATCCCTCGAAGGCGAGCCCAAAGGAGAAGATTATTCGCATCAAAAACGTAAGCTCTAATTTTGAACGCGAACCACTGAATCCTTACCGCTTTAAGGGTAGCGCCATTACGGAAAGCTGGCAGACGCTGGCGTGGTTGCAAGCCGATTCGGGCGTGCACAAAATCGGACAAGCCACGCAGGGAGTACTTTGGTCAGATTCCAAAGTGTTTGCCGCTCACTCCGAAACAGCCGGTAATGCTTTGATGTACGCCATGAGTGAATATGCCTTACAGCTCATGAAAGGACAAACATTCACTAATCCGGTACAGCTCGTGGATGATTTACTGCCGGAAGTGCTGGCCTATGGTAAGAAAATTACGGGCAATCCCGATCTCCGTACAACCTTTGCGCTCAATGCCCTGGTATGCGTCGACAATGCTGCCTGGCTATTGTACGCCCACGAAAACGACCTCAGTAAATTTGACGATCTGATCCCGGCCGCCTACCGTCCGGGCTTGTCGTATCGCCACGAGAAGGTAGCGAGTATTCCATCGTTCAGCGTAGGTACCAGCGCGGAGCGGATTAAGGAAGCCGCCGACGAAGGGTACTTTATTATGAAGCTTAAAACGGGCTCGGCGGGTACTCAGACCGAGATGATTGAAAAAGATATTGCCTTTCTGACGGCTATACATAAGGCTATTGGTCATTACGAAACGCCCTATACCAAGAGCGGGAAAATTCCGTACTACTTCGACGCCAACGGTCGTTACGAGAAAAAAGAAACCCTGATGAAATTTCTGGATCACGCCCAAAAAATCGGAGCCTTTGACCAGATTGCGGTGATTGAAGAACCCTTTGAGGAAAACAATGAGACCTACGTAGGTGATCTTGGCGTACGGGTAGCGGCCGACGAAAGCGCTCATACCGTGGAGGACGCGGCTCGCCGGATTGAGCAGGGGTACAGTGCCATCGCGGTAAAAGCGATTGCCAAAACCCTAAGCATGACCATGAAGATTACCCAGCTGGCCTACGAAAAGAAAATACCTTGCTTCTGCGCCGATCTGACGGTAAACCCGATTTTGGTAGATTGGAACAAAAGTATAGCGGCCCGGCTTCCACCGTTTCCCGGTATGAGCATTGGCTTACAGGAAACAAACGGGCATCAGTACTTTAAAAACTGGGATAAACTCATGAGCTACCACCCCAAAGCGGATGCCAGCTGGACCCAAACCCACGCGGGAGTGTACAAAACGGACCAAACCTTCTACGAGCAAAGCGGTGGGATTCTGGAACCTTCGGCTCACTACGAGGCGGTATTTGCCGACAAATGGCCCTAATTGTACAGTTTTTCGTAGTACTCCCGCGCCATTCGGTCCGAATCAAAGTACTCGCCTACGTCATTCATACTGGTGAGCATGATTTGCTGCCATTTCTTGGGCTTTTCGTAGTACATGGGTAGTATTTTGTTTTCCAGCATCGAAAACAGACTATCTCTATCCTGCTGATCAACCTCTTCACCTTCCGCAATCGGAATGAGGAAAGAGTTCTCTTCATCGCGCCCGAACTCACAAATCCAGCCATCGAAGGTAGAGCAGTTGATGGAAGCGTTCATGGCGGCTGTCATACCGCTGGTACCCGAGGCTTCGCGGGTTACTACCGGAGTATTAAGCCAAACATCGGAGCCATCTTTCAGTAGTTTGGATAGTGCCAGCTCATAGCCATTCAATACGGCCATATTGTCGAAATAATGACTGAGGTAGTGCAGTCGATTAAACGTTTGAATAGCCTCGTCGTCTTTGGGATAAGGCTTTCCGGCCCAAATTATCTGAACGGGGTACTTGCTATTTCGCATGAAGTTTGCGAAGCGCTCAGTATTCTCAATGAGTAAGTCAGCCCGCTTATAGCCGGCAAACCGCCGTGCCCACACAATAGTCAGTACATCAGGGTCGAAAAGCTTACCGCACTGGTTGGCCACCGTTTTAAATAGCTCTTGCTTCAAATCCTTTTTTCGGGAGGTAATTTGGGGTAAGTTTTTATTCTGTCGTCCCTCTTCCAGAACCGGATCCACCCAGTAGGCTTTATTCTGGGAATTGGTGATAGTGGTGATTTCACAAATATCCTTGTGGTCGCCCCACATTTTTCGGGCTACCTCGCCATGGAGCCGGGATACCCCGTTGGCCTTGCGGCTTAGGCGCAGAGCGGCCAAGGAATGATTGAAGACTGAGCCGGTCTGTTTGGTGAGTTTTTGTACCATCGGAACCGATAACCCGGCAAAAAAACCAAGCTGATTCAAAAACTCAAAGTCATACTTTTCATTTCCGGCCTCTTCGGGTGTATGCGTTGTGAAATACCAATCGCTTCTTTAACTGGGCAAGGGTCTTGTATTTTTGAAGTAGCTGGAATGCTCCCGGTAAGGCGTGGGCTTCGTTAAAGTGATACACATCCGGCGTATAGCCAAGGGCATCGAGTAATTTGGCACCGCCAATGCCGAGTACTATACATTGGGAAGTTTTGGTTCCGGGGTTGGAGTCGTAGAGGCTATACGAAATCGACCGGGCGTTATAATCGTTACCCTCGGTATTCGTCGTGAGGAAAAAGAGCGGGGCGGTTTTGAAAATTTCCGGAGGCAGGTAGTAGGCATTAACCCAAATGGCCTGTCCACCGATATCGATGGCTGTTCGAATTTTGGTGTCAATCAGGAAATGATAGATTTTTTCCCGAAACTCCACTTCCATGCTATTATCCCGCTTTCGATCTTGATCGTAGTAACCATATTTCCAGAGCATCCCTATTCCGATTAGGTTTTGGTTCAGAGCATAGGCGCTTCTCATGTGCGACCCGGCGAGGAATCCTAATCCACCGGAGTAGATTTTGAGAGATTGATCTATGGCATACTCCATAGAAAAGTAGGCAACGGATTTGGTAAATTTCTTATCGGCAGTAAAGGGATGGATAAAAGGTGTAGTGAATGGTTGATCTGAGTGCATGTTTCAACTAGTTTGGAGAAATACTTTGGGTGCTAAGCTACCAAACCCTCAATTCGAAAGTTAGATTTCCTGTTTATTTTTCAATGCTTTACCTACCAAGAGTAGTCAAAATAAAATTGCCCCGGTCTTACTGGAAGGTCGGGGCAATGGAATGGAAATGAACTACGTCTAGCGGTGAGACTGCTCGTAGTGTAGTTTTAGTAAGTCTTCGGCGAAGTCATCCGTCAAATCTCTCACAACGGTATGAATATGATTAGCGTCGTTTTGAGTATTATCAAATTCGATCAATATGGTTGGACCTTGAATACGGTAATAGTGGCCCTCTCCTTTACCCATTTTCAGAGTAGTATTACCCATCCAGGCAAAATGAATATTCTCCATTCCCGCTGCCTCCAATTGAGCCATCTGCTGATTTTTCAGGGTAATGTGGTAGCGGTCAAGGTACAGGTTTATTAGTTTTTTGAAAAGTATCTGTTGCTCGGCGGTCATATTCTTCATGGCTAGTCCCTGTAACTCATCCATACCGTCGACTTTACGTTTGTTTAGAGAAAAAATATCGTAGGGAGACTTCTCCGCTAACAGAACCTGCTTGCGCTGATCACTTGTTAAAGCAGCTAATAGCTGGAAGCCCATATCCTCTTCTTGGCCGTGTACTCTTACTCCTTTTTGGGGGACATCCAGGAGAACATGACCGGGGTTACTACCCTGAAAGCTAGGGGTGAACGAAACGTGCCCATCGACGGAAGTATAGTGCATCGAAACATGGTGACCTTCAATCCGCCAGCCCCAGGGACTTTTGCTGCCCGGAGTTCCGTACACCAAAAAAGCGTAGTTTTCGGGGTCACGCCGGATATCATTTGGTGGTCGACTTTCCAGTACCCGCAGTACATTTTCCAGATCAATAATTTCTTTGATTTGGGAGTAGCCCTTATCGCTGAGTACTACCTCGACCATGTTCATGGCGGCTACGCGCTGCGCCGGACTCATTCGTTTCAGATTAAGGCCGAGACGTTCGCGGGGTATGAAGTGCCAGTTAAAACGTAGCGTATCACTGAACGAGCGCATTACCTCATTCTTTTCGGTGGCATTGAGCGTTTTCAAAAAGGCCGAAACTGCCTTGGCCATTTGCTTGTTGAGGTTTTTTGCTTTTGAGTCCGTTTGCGAAGGAGCCAAGGTGTGGTGAGGCTTGGCGAATGCTACTGAACCGATACAAAAAAAGACTAAAAAGAGAATTGATCTCATGGGATTTTAAAATGTTTATTTGTGATAGGAAGGTTAGTTGATGGATTATTTTGTTAGAGGCTTCGGATACGCATATTTCTGAACCATACTTCATCGCCGTGGTCCTGCAAGGCAATTTTTCCTCCGACGTGGGGTGTTGCGTACGCCCATTTGGCAAATTTACTTTTGGCAAGTTGAGCCTTCCAGTCGTCTGATCCGTATACGTAGTCTACTACTTTGACTCCGTTGAGCCAGTGTTCAATGTGATTGTCTTTGATGATGATACGTCCTTTGTTCCACTCCCCGACGGGCTTAGCTACCCGTTGGGATGGGGCTTGCATGTCATAATTGGCGGCGGTTTTTTGCTTATCATTTATCGTGACCATCTTGCCGCCGTCATTGAAAGGAGGGTAACCTTCGTCATCAATGATTTGGTATTCAGGGCCCGAAAAGTAGGTGGTATTTTTTGGGTCCTCAATTACCTTGTAGATTATTCCGCTGTTGCTTTTGGGAGGTATCTTGAAATCAAATTCTAATTCAAAGTTTTCGTAGTCTTCGTTCGAAACGAGATCGCCGCTACCGCCGTGGGTCATCAGGGCTCCACCCATCACCATCCATCCTTTTATTTCTTCGGCATGGTAGGAGTGCCAGCCTTTTGTCGATTTGCCGTCAAACAGGTTCTTCCATTTACCGGGCTTTTGTGCCCATGCCGTACCGCTGAGTAGGCAAACGGTCAGTAGTATATAGATCTTCTTCATAGTACAGTCTTACTAAAATAGTGTCCTGTACAAACAAAGAAATCAGCTGTAGTATTATACTGTGCTACGAGGAAAGACAAGGCAAAAAGTTGCCAGGCCAAACGGGAAGGGAAATCTCACTTACTTTTCAGAGCGGCTAGCGTTTTTTGGGTGAACTCAGTCAGAACTAGCTTGCCGCTGATGGCCGCCCGCTGATTTAGAAGCTTGTCCCAGTGCTCGGTTCCTTCCCAGAGTACTTCTTTCATGTGACGCATGGCGGCGGGGTCGAAGGAGGCGAGCTGTTTTACCATTTTTGCAACGTGCTCATCTAACTTTTCGGGAGTTTGGTATACGTCGTTATAGAGACCCTTTTGCCAGGCCCAGATGGCTGACTCAAACGCCGTGGCATTGATGGTGAGGTGGCTCGTTGCGGCCAAGCCTATTTTCCTTTTGACGGCCGGTTCGATGACAAACGGCCCGATGCCGACGGTCAGCTCGCTGAGTTTGACGGCGGCGTTGTGAGTAGCGAGGCAATAATCAGTAGCTGCAATGAGGCCAACGCCGCCACCAACGGTTTTTCCGTGGACCCGTCCGACGATAAACTTGGGACAGAGTCGCATGGCGTTAATGACATTTGCAAAGCCCGAGAAGAATGCTTTTCCATCCGCTTCGTTGGTGATTGAGGCCAATTCGTCAAACGATGCTCCGGCACAAAATGCCCGTTCGCCACCGGATTTGAGAATAATGACCGAGGACTCAGAAGATTGACCTACTTCTTTGATGCTAGTGGTTAGCTGTTGTAGTAAAGAGGAGGGGAGTGAGTTACTGGCCGGATGGAAAAATTCAATTGTAGCCACGCTATCTTTGGTCCAAGTGCGTACGTACCCTTCTGACATAATCATATCAAATTTAAAATATATAACGGAGATAGGTTTTACCTCCGTTATTCAAGGGTAAATAGATGAACAGGAAAGCAGAGTATTAACCACCAAACAGGCGGGCCCAAAAACTCTTCGCTTTTTTTGTTGCATCTTCCATTACTTCTGCGGCATCTTCCTTCAATTTATCGATTTCCACAGAAACTCTAGCGGCAATTTCTGCGGCCTTCTCCTTGGCTTCGGCAAGCTTTTCTGCGGCATCTTCCTTAAATTCATCAATTTCTGCGGAAGCTTTGGCAGCAATTTCTGAGGCTTTTACTTTGGCTTCGGCAAGCTTTTCTGCGGCCTCTTCCTTAAATTCATCGATTTCTTCGGAAGCTTTGGCGGTAATCTCGGAGGCTTTTACTTTTACTTCGGCTATTTTTTCGGTGGCTTCTGCTTTTAGCTCATCGAATTCTTCGGAAGCTTGGGTAGCCATCGAGTCCATCTTATCCTTAACTTCACCGGCCTTTCCGAGGGCAGTATTTTTAAGGTCATCCATTTTACTGCCAGCAGCTTTGGTGGGATCACCAGCCGAGGGGATTTGATTTTCTTCCATGATAGAGCTTGAATTGTTTCGTTCGAAATGTACAAACTAGCAAGGATTGTTGCAAATGTAGTAGTTGTATTCTGTACTACATATTTTGAGGAATTACCTACCCAAGGCACACGGCCAAAGACCCGAAAAGTGCGGATGGTATTATTTTTTTAGAAATATAACCAATAGTGCGAATTTGAATCAGTGAAATAACGGTATGAGAAAAGTAGCCATAATTACAGGAATATACGCATGTATCACGACGGGATGGTTGCTGATCAGTTGCGAACTGAATAACAAGTCCCAAAAAGAGGAGTACGCCGAGGAACAAGCGGAGGCCACGAAGGAAGCTGATAAGGCTTATACCGTTATTGAAACTACCGATGGAATGGCTGATCGGACGGAAGTAAGAGAAAACTTAGCGGAAACGGTAAAAGATCTAGCGGAAGAAAAGCAACAGTATGTGAATATCCTGCAAGACCGCCAGAAAAAACTAAACAAACGCATTGGTGCGTTGGATAAAAAGCTAACCGACCCTACCCAGGCTAATCAGCCCCAATGGGTAGAGCAAAAGAGAAAACTGGCAAGAGAAAGAGATAGGGTGAACCCTATGATGCTGAATCTGCAAAAGCCCATGACGGGTGAGAAATGGGTTACGGCCGAGGAAGAGATCAAATCGTTACTTGCTTCCATTAATGAGCAACTAAAAGACAATGAGTAAGTACTATGATGGTCAGGCAAGCCGCCTGACCATCAGTCCTTTTACCAGTTCATAGAAGGCTATAGGTTGGAGTGTTCGCCAATTATCTAGTTGGAGCGTTCCGCCAAAATTTAGGTAGTAGTCTAGCCTGAACCGTTGCCATTCGCGCTCCACGTGATCACGGAAACTAATCGCTGCAATCCATCCATCTTCAATATCTTCAAACCACTCAGCATAGTAGTCGTCTTCGGCTCCGTGGTAGTCCATCACGTTTTCGCCAATCAGGATAAACTGATTGATCCCCAGCGCCACAAATCCATCGACTACATTTCGTTTTAAATACATGATGTCGTTATGGATGGCGTCGTTCCATTCGCCCATCAGTTCGATCACGACGTAGTGCTGGGCGTAGTCGGCGTATAAAACCTTCACGTACAGTGTTTCCGACCCTATTTCGTCCCATAAGGGATGGATATAGTAGCCGTAAACATCGTGTTCGTAATAATTGAGATTATGCTCCCGGCCAAAAAAGGGAGATTTCTTGTCTTCATTGGCGACATAATGTTTTTCCCAGTTGTAAAAGGGTTCTATATCTTGCATGATAAGTGGCTTTCTGCTTTTAATCTCCTGTACTATACTCTTCAGACCTTTTAGTACCAGATAAATCTAAGAAACATCCGGTAGATCATCTTTACTATTTCACGCTAACGAAAAAAGCCGGGGGGACATTCCCCACCAGCTAAAAAAATCTATAAATACTAGTATGTTAGGGATAGAAATTACCTATAATTCTCTGATCCAGACATTCCGAAAACTTGTCGGGTTACCGTGGTCCTGCAACTTAATGGGTCCGCGGCCGTGGGGCTGGGGTTCGGGCTGACCAACGTAGGGCGTGGTGCCCTGAATCTGAGTGTGGTTCTGAACCAACACACCGTTATGGATTACCGTGATGTACGGTGGCATTAGCATCTGCCCATCTTTATTGAAGTGTGGGGCGTTGTATACCACATCGTAAGTCTGCCATTCGCCCGGCTTCTTGCTTGCATTCACGAGCGGCATTGTTTGTTTGTAAATCGATCCCGCCTGCCCGTTGGAATAGGTACGGTTGTCGTAGCTATCCAGTACTTGTAACTCATAAATTCCCTGCATAAAAATACCGCTGTTGCCTCGGCCTTGTCCGTCTCCTTTCACCTCGGTAGGTGTCCGCCATTCAATATGAAGCTGGTAGTCGCCAAACGTCTGTTTGGTTTGAATATCCCCTTTTCTGGGGTCTACGGTCATGGCGCCATTGGCTACCAACCAAGGGGCGGCTCCACCACTTTTGGCAGATTCCCACTTGTCGAGGTTCGTGCCGTCAAAAAGTACAATGGCATCGTCCGGAGCGGTAAAGCCAGAAACTACCGTGGAAGTAGCACCGGGTGTTACCAGCCGTGGTACCGGACTCCAGAGCTCACTGGATTCGGGAGTCATTTTCTTGGGTTGAAGTTGGGCTTGGGCCGTAGTAATAGTAAGTAGAGTAAGCGAAAAAATGATAGTCTTCTTCATCATTCAATAATTTAAGGTTTTGCTAAAAAAGGGTGATGCGACTGGCAACTACAGCATAAAAGCAGGTCGTTTTTTGATTCTAACCTATCAAAATGCCGTTTTTCTGATTCTATGTCGTAAATTTCAGGTCTAAATCCAGTTAACCACTATTTAAATACGTGTATGTTTAAACGTCAAGTCTTTTTATTGAAATGTATTGCCATTAGTGTAGTCACTTTTTGGGGAAGCATTTCTTCCGCCCAGCAAGTACTACCCCTGAATGATCTTTCTGCTTTTACCACCAAATCAAACAATTGGCGGATTGTCGGGGATGCTATGGTGGACATCTCAAAAGTGAATGCCCTAACGACTACTCCGGGGAATGGAGTATTGGCGTGTACTCACAAGCAGGGAGCTTACGGTAACGAATATGAACTATTGTCTAATTTTAAGCACGGTGACCTTGATATCGAGATGGATTTTATGCTTGCCAAAGGCTCCAACTCGGGCATCTATTTACAAGGAAATTACGAAATACAGCTATTCGACAGCTGGGGTAAGAAAAACGCAATGTATAGCGACTGTGGTGGAATCTACGAGCGCTGGGATGACTCGAAGCCCGAGGGCCAGAAAGGCTATGAAGGCTACGGACCCCGCCTGAACGTAGCCAAAGCTCCCGGTTTGTGGCAGCACATTAAGATTTCCTATCAGGCTCCCCGTTTTGACCAGGCGGGCAAGAAGGTTTCGAACGCAGTATTTCTTAACGTAGAGTTGAACGGCATGACGATCCACGAAAATGTGGAGATAAGCGGTCCTACTCGTGGTGCGCTATCGGAGGATGTAGCAATGGGTCCCCTCCGTATTCAGGGAGATCATGGCTCGCTGGCTATCAAAAATATGGTAATCAATAATTTTGATAAAAAGCCGGGCACACTGACTGATCTGCAATACAAAACGTATTACGGTAGCTACTCCCAAGACCTTGACCCATCTACGCTAACAGTTGCAGAAACGGGTACTTCCGAAGCACTTACCTGGGATGTATTGAAGGAGTCAAACAACTACGTACTGGTTTATAATGGTACTTATGATGCTCCTACGGCTGGCGAATACACTTTCAAGATTCAGGCATCGGGCAATAGCTACTTGAAAATTGACGGTAAAGAAGTGCTTTCTAATGAGTGGAAAACTAATAATGACTTCCGCGCCGATAAAGCTACGCTGACCGCTGGTAAGCATTCGGTATATATCTATTTAAACAAGCGGGATGGTTGGTTGAAACCCGTACTTGGCCTTTGGGTGGCTGGTCCTGGATTCCGGGAAGTACCTTACCACTCCCTTGGGTCAACCTTGGGTGGAAGTCCGGCGGACCCAATACTGGTAAATGCTACCACCAATACAGTCTTACGTAGCTTTATGGATGTTCGTAAATCGCCCACGGCCAAACGCCAGCGTATAGTTCACTCGGTTTCGGTAGGTAGCCCTTCCAACTTACACTATACCTACGATCTGGACAAAGGTTCGGTATTTCAGGTATGGCGTGGTGGATTTCTGGATGCTACCCCCATGTGGAACGACCGCGGCGATGGTTCGTCCCGTCCCCGTGGTAGCCTCACCTTACTTGACAACGCGATGTTCCTTGGCAAGGCATCCGGACAAAGTACCTGGGCCATGGATACTACAGGTAGTGGTTATCGTCCCAGAGGCTACGAGTTGGATGCGAATGATGTTCCGACTTTCAAGTACGAGGCCTTTGGCTCCGTGGTAACTGACCGCACGGCGGTAGTAGCTGATAAATATTTTTCGCGGGAGGTGAAGCTTTCCAAGCCCATAAAAGGGTTGATGGCCCGCCTGGCCGAAGGGAATTTGATTGAGAAGATATCAGATGGGCTCTACGCCGTGGATGGTAAGGAATACTACATTCAGTTGGCTTCGGGTACTAGCCCGATGGTTCGTACCGTAAATGGCCACCAGGAACTACTGGTTTCGATGGATAAAGGTACCCTGAACTACTCAATCATGTTCTAAGCCGTGATGGGGTTATATTCCTCGCATGGTTTGAATCAATCACCCATTAATTTTTGTCTCCGATGAGGAGGCTTATTAAGAAAATAGAAGTATGAAACAATTTGTAAAGACACTATGCCTGTTCCTGGCTACCGCGTCCTTGCTGTTTGCGCAAGAGTCGCCCAAGGAAGAAGATTACTATAAAATGTTGACGCCCCCGATTCCTGAGGGAATTATTCTCGAAGTGGGCGGACTTACCACCTTGCCGAATGGTTCCATTGGTATTTCTACCCGCCGGGGCGAGGTCTGGATCGTAGAAAACCCAACGAGCCGTACTCCTTACTTTCGGAAGTTTGCTTCGGGACTGCACGAAATTCTGGGACTTGCCTGGAAAGATGGAGCCCTTTTTTGTGCGCAGCGTGGCGAGCTTACCAAGCTGATTGATAAAGACGGTGATGGTAAGGCGGATATCTACGAAACGGTATATTCTTGGCCAGTATCAGGTCACTACCACGAGTACTCTTTCGGGCCCAAAATTGCTCCCGATGGTAGCTTTTTCGTGAGTGGCAACGTAGCCTTTGGCGATGAAGAGTGGTGGCGTGGTGAGAGCCGGGTACCCAGCCGAGGTTGGATTTTCCGTATTACTCCCGATGGAAAATATGAGCCCTACGCAACGGGTGTTCGTTCTCCGGCCGGAATTAGTATGTTGGATGGCGAGCTATTCTACACCGATAATCAGGGGGACTGGATGGGTTCAGGCGGAATCTGGCAGGTAAAAAAGGGTAGCTTCATGGGCCACCCCGCCGGCTTAAAGTGGTCGGGAGAACCCGGCTCGCCCGTAAAGCTGACGGAAAAGCAATTCTTTGCCGAAATGGACAATCAGCAGGTAAAAGATGCCAACGGTCGGTACATTAAGCCGGAGAATAACCCTAACGATAAGAACCCCCGCTTTTTGTACGAATTGAAAAATAAATACCCCGATAGCGGGGTACAACTACCTGCGGTATGGTTACCCTACGGCATTCACGGCATTTCTACCGCCGAGATAATCAAGGACGATACCAAAGGGAACTTTGGTCCTTTTGCCGGACAGTTTTTTGTGGGCGATCAGGGACAAAGCAAGATCATGCGGATATTCATGGAAAAAGTAAACGGCGAGTACCAGGGCGCCGCCTTCGATTTCCGCAGTGGCTTCCAGTCGGGAGTGCTTCGCATGTCCTACGCCAAAGACGGCTCCATGTTTGTGGGCGAAACCAACCGCGGATGGGGTTCGGCCGGAGATGCTAATCAGGGATTACAGCGCCTGGTATGGAATGGCAAGATGCCCTTCGAAATGTACACCGTAAAGGCGATGCCGGATGGTTTTGAAGTGAACTTTACTATGCCGGTAGATCGTAAATCAGCCGAGAATTTGAATTCCTACACGGTAAGCAGCTTCCTGTACAAGTACCATGCGGTTTACGGTAGCCCTCCGGTAAACACCGAAGTATTACCCATAAAAGGAGTAAAAATATCGGAAGATGGTAAAACAGTACGTGTCGTTATGGATGGCTTACGTAAGTACTATATCCATCACCTTGATCTCAGCGGCATTCGGGCGGCCAACACCTACCATTCGCTGGTACACCCATCGGCTTACTACACGCTGAATAATATACCCGACGGTCCAAAATTAAAAGTGGCTGAACTGACTACCACTCGTTCTGGTGATACGAAAGTTGCCACCACAAAATCGACCATGGATATGGCATCGCCCGATGGTAAAAATCAGCCGGTGGCGGCGGCAAGTACCAAGGCTCCGACTTACGATGAGGTAAAGCCTTTGTTGCAGCGTAATACGTGTTTGGCTTGCCACGCGATGGATAAGCGGGTCGTTGGCCCAGCCTACAAAGAGGTTGCTAAGCGGAAGTACTCCGACGAGGAGATCGTAGACCTGATTTATAATCCTAAGCCTTCCAACTGGCCGGACTACGCTACCCCAATGGCCGCCATGCCGCAGGTACCGAAGGCCGATGCCCTTAAAATTGCTTCCTGGATTAATTCTTTGAAGTAATAAAAAGGTAAGTCTGTATTGGCTACTAATAAAAACGGTGATGCAGCGTCGAGCTACATCACCGTTTTTCACTCTACTAGAATCCAGAAAAGGTTTTTTACACCTTAAACTTCTTTTTCAAATAGGTTAGCGCCATTCCGTACGCTTCCTTAGCACCGGCTTCATCGAATTTAGGGTTGCTAGGATTCGCAAAACCATGCACGCCGGGGAATATTTTATACGTCAGGTTTTTACCGGCTTTCCTCATGTTGGCGTCGAACTTCTCAATGACTTCCTTAGAAATACGCTCCTCGGTAGCAAACAGACCAAGTACGTCACTACTTAGGTTTTTGAGTTGGGCAACATCCTCAACGGGCATTCCATAATACATCACCGTTCCGATTGTATTCTTACCACCAAGCAGACCTGAGCGCAATGACCAACCACCACCGAAGCACCAACCGACGTTAGCGATTTGAGCCTTTGGGCCAGCATAATCCATTCCGCCTTTGACGATGTTCACAAGACGCTCATCATTCGTACCCATCATCAACTTACCGGCTTCCTGTGGGTTGTTCGTCGACTTGCCATCGTACAAATCCAGAGCAAGTACATTTATGTTTTCGCCTAGGTCAGTATAGAAGGTATCCGATTGGCGGCGAATATAGTCATTTAAGCCCCACCATTCTTGGTACACAAAAAGCCACTTATCGGTTTTCTTTTTAGCTTTAACCATGTACCCACTAGCGTCTTTTCCGTCGTGAGTCTTGAAGGTTATCTCTTCACCCATGGCGACATACACAAGGGGAAGTGGTGCCTGATGCAAGGCCTGAAAAGCTGGATCGAGGGCAAATTGCTTCATGCCTTCTTCGGTAAATGGGGAATCGTTGAATGCGACACTATGGCAAATAGGGATTACCGTAGAGGTAGTGGTAGCCTGCGGATACCAAGTGTAGAGGCCAAATATGCTGGCCATGATCACGTGAAATGAAACGATAAATTTAGTCATGATTGTAAACTAGTACATGTTATTTTGGTAGTTGGGATAAAAAGCACTTTTTGTTCAAAATTGTTTTGACCACTCGTTACTAGTTTTAACCTTTTGTTGCTAAGTAGCTAACAGCTATTAGTTTGTATCTGTTATACTTTTTAAGTATTTGATAGACAGAATATTAGATAAATTAATAGTACAAACTAATTCTGCGTTAGAACTTATATCTACGCATCTAGGCTGTTTTACCTTACGATTTACGTGGCTTCATCACCAGACTATCAGCGGGGTAGTTTGCTTTCAAGGTATCCATTTGTGCTTTGGCCCAGATGATAATTTTTTGGCGTTGGTCGTCGGTTAGGTTGGCCTCGGCATGGAGTCCAAAATAGGTGTACTCATCCAGGGGCATTTCTTTTTTTTCCACCATTTCGACTACTTCTTCCAGTTTATGATTTTGAACCGCAATGGGCAGCTGAGTAAATGTCGAGAGGTTGAGGTGCCGTTTTCCGTCGACCACGTGATCATCAAGCCGCCACGCTACCGGCTGAATAGTTGAATACCAGGGGTATCTTGTCTTATTGGTGTGGCAGTCGTTACAGGCTAGTTCCAGTATATGATTCACATCTTCGGGAACAACGTATTTGGTAGAAATATCGTGAGTGCGGTCGTCAGAAAGGTTTTGTACCGGACGAATAAGCTGAATGACGAGGAGAACGGCTCCAAGGGTGAGAAGGATTTTTTTGGTCATGAGGATAACGGTTTGAGGATTACTGGTGCGCCAAATATAACGATACTTTAAGCACTATACGTCAAAGACGGGCGAGTATTAAACATACCCTTGCGCCTGTAACTTAAATAACTCCGCGTATTTACCTCCTAACACTACTAGTTCGTCGTGAGATCCGTATTCCAATAGCCGGCCATTTTCCAGAAATAGTATGCGATCGGCCATGCGGACGGTGGAGAAGCGGTGGGAGATAAGCACCGCCATTTTCCCTTCAATCAAACGGCTAAACCGTTGAAAAACTTCGTGCTCGGCGCGGGCATCAAGCGCCGAGGTAGGCTCGTCGAGTACCACGAGTTGAGCGTCGCGCATGTAGGCACGGGCCAAGGCTACCTTTTGCCATTGTCCGCCCGAAAGTTCCTGCCCGTCTTTGAAACGTTTACCCAGTACCTGCTGAAAACGGGCGGGTAGTTTTGCCACTACCTCACTCGCCAGACTTTTCTCCGCTGATTCGGCGATGAGGGCTTCATCCTCCCGTCGCTCGATGTCGCCCACGGCAATATTCTCGGATACCGTCATTTCGTAGCGGATATAATCTTGAAAGATGATGCCGATGTTGGCCCGCAGCTCGACCAGACTGTATTCTTCCAAAGGTATGCCGTCGAGCAGGATGCGGCCTTCGGTGGGAAGGTAGAGCCGGGCTAGTAATTTGATAAGGGTAGTTTTTCCGGCCCCGTTTTCTCCAACGAGTGCCAGCTTTTCGTCGGGGTTTAAGGTAAAGCTCAGATTGCGGATAGCCCAGAATTCATTGTCGGGGTACTTGAAACTTACGTTCTCAAAGGTAAATCCCTGCTGAATTGGCTTAGGTATATACTTCCCGCCCGGATTGGCCCGAATGGTGGGTTCGATGGCAAAAAAGTCAAACAGATCCTGTAAGTAGAGTGCATTTTCGGCGATGCTCGAAAACCGGCTCATGATACCTTGGAGCATTCCGTGCATCCGCTGAAACGATCCGGATAGGAAAGTCATGGTACCTACCGTGATGAGGCCAACTAGGGTTTGGAAAAGCACAAATACGTAGGCCCCGTAGTAGGCGATCGTGCCCAGTACCGCTAGTAAGTAGCCCCAGAATGCTCTACCCAGTACTATTTTCCGGTTTTCCTTGTAGTACTGGTCGGAGAGGGCTTTAAAGCGCTGAGTTAAATACTTTTCCAGCCCGAATACCTTTACTTCCTTGGCGGTTTCGGCGCTGGCACCGATGTAGCGTAGGTAGTCCAATTCGCGGCGTTCGGGGGTCCAGCTGCGGGTAAGCGAATAGCTGCGCTCGTTGAAGTGAGTTTCACCCAAAAACGAAGGGATGACGGCGATGATCAGGATCAAAATCAGCCAGGGATTAAAAGCAACAAGTCCGACTCCAAGTAGTAGGAGGGAAAGAATATCTTGTAATTGCGAGAGTACTTGCGATAGCAGTACCGTACGGCTGGTGGTTTGTCGCCGGGCGCGTTCGAGCTTGTCGTAAAAAACCGGATTCTCAAATTGGTAGAGGTCCAGTTGAGCGGCGTGGTGCACCAGATCCACGGAAGTCTTGTTAGCCACGAGGTCCCCCAGTAAGCTATCACATAAATTGATAAGGCGATTTAACAGGTCCGAAAACACGGTTAAAGCAAGCTCGGCGCCCACCATAGTCCAAAGGTAGCGCTGTGCCCCTCCTTCGGCCAGCAGCCGGATCACTTCGTCAATAATCTCCTTCCCAATGTAGAGCATTACGACCGGAATACCCGCTTTCAAAAGACGAAAAACGACATTGCCGATGGTCAGGGGTTTGTTGGTATCCCACACCAAACGAAAAAAAGGCGGGAGGTTTTGTAGGGCCGAGAAACGCTTTTTGAGCGACTGCGTGGTGGTGGAATTTGACGAAAGAGGTTGTTTCACAGAATGTTTATTGGTGGTTGATTAGTAAATCATTCTGCTAACGGAAAAGTTCGGTGTGGATTAGATAGACTATGGATTCAGTTCATTCGTGTTGTCTGATTTAATATCAATTTAAAATTGGAATCTGTACATTTGTTAGGTAGTGTCTAGAAAGGGTTGATCAGGCAGGGACGGAGTCGCCATACTGTCCTGTTTTGAAATAATGTCTGTTGATGTACATACCAATCACATTGTCGTGAATCTGCTCGTTTTTGGAGAAACATATCGTTCTTCTACTCAGCCGCTTGATGTGTGTGCGGAAGTTCAAATTCTTACGTTCGATCTTCCAGGTCTTATCCTTGCCCACTACGTGTTCACTGTGCTGCGGCGTCAGCCGGGCGTAGGCTCCCCACTCGTCGGTGTATATGCGCCGGATGGGCAGATCGGCCATCTTGCTGATCAACTCGGCGTAGCTCTGGTCGGTGCGCCTACCGTTGTGGTAGGCCACCACCCGCCCACCTACGCGTTCAATGGCGTACCGCAGTGGCGGACCGTCAAGTCCAGCGCTGGTTAGCTTTGCTGCCCACGTAAGACCAAAACTCGTCGATCTGGCAGCCGTAGCCGACGAAGACCTCCAGTTCAGCCAGTTTGCCTGCCTCGACCTGGTCGATCAGGTACGGATTGACTTGGAGCGGCGTTTTTTTAGATGGTTGATCACCGTGTTCTTGTCGATCGACAGGATGCGGTCGGACGGCCGAAGCCGCGGTGTCGCGCACGCCGCTACTGTTAAGCGTGTGCTTTTCTATCTGCTCATCCATGCCTATATTGTTGGCGTTGTAGCGGTAGGTAAGTTGAAAGCTTTTCTGGCAGCTCTCGCGATTGCAGCGCCAACGCTGGTCTGCGTTGGAACGGTGGCCGTTCTTAACCGTGTCGGAGCTATCGCAATGAGGGTAAATGATCAGCTGGGTATGTTCCATAATGGTTTTTGCCCCAATACAACAAAATCAACCTATATAAGACATTGCCATTTATTTTAATAAACTAGTAACCCAAAAAAGAGATATGCTTCGCAACAACTGGACCCAAAAAGAAATTTCGGAGATTTACCATACGCCCCTTTTAGATCTGATCTATCGCGCTGCCAGCGTGCACCGCACCCATCACGATCCGCAGGAGGTACAGGTTTGTACTCTGCTTTCTGTGAAGACGGGTGGTTGCCCAGAAGATTGCGCCTATTGCCCACAGGCAGCCCGGTATAGTACTTCTGTGACCGCTCATAAGCTCATGGAAGTAAAGGAAGTATTGGCAAGCGCCAGCCAGGCCAAAGAGGCGGGAAGCACGCGTTTTTGTATGGGAGCGGCCTGGCGAGAAGTACGCGATAACCGTGATTTTGATAAGGTATTGGAGATGGTGAAAGGTGTAAACTCCCTAGGACTGGAAGTGTGCTGTACCTTAGGCATGCTGACGCCCACGCAGGCAGAAAAGCTGAAAGATGCCGGACTATATGCTTACAACCACAACTTGGATACCAGTGAGGAGTTCTACGATGACGTGATTACTACCCGTACCTATACCGACCGACTTGATACCCTTGAACACGTACGTAAAGCGGGGGTGTCGGTATGCTCGGGTGGCATTATTGGTATGGGAGAGACTGATGAAGACCGCATCGCGATGCTGTATACGTTATCTACCCTGCCCGAATACCCCGAGTCGGTGCCTGTAAATGCATTGGTAGCAGTTGAAGGCACTCCGCTCGAAAATCAAAAAAGAGTATCGGTCTGGGAAATGCTACGGATGATCGCCACGGCCCGAATTACCATGCCCAAGGCTATGGTACGACTCTCGGCTGGGCGTGTGAATATGACCATGGAAGAGCAAGCGCTGTGTTTTTTGGCGGGAGCTAATTCTATTTTCTCGGGCGAAAAACTACTGACTACTCCTAACAATGAATCTGACTTTGATAAGACGATGTTCCAGACGCTAAGTATCCGGCCAAGGGCGGCGTTTAAGGAGAAGTTGGCAGAGGTGTAGTTTCTCAAATATCCCTCTGGCTTCCATAAATAGTTTTTGTCAGAGGGACATTTCATTCAGCTAAATTCTAATGATGAATGGCAATATTGGTTATTGGAATACGCACATAAAAAGCTGGTAATTCAACCACGCCAGGGCACCAAGCACTAACAACACGAATAATATCGGCACGACTATCTTCCAGGCACCGCCCTTGTGCTGATCTTCTACATAATGCTCCCGCATCAATTTTACGTTCCGGATGTTGGCCTTAAAGGCTACGTCAAAAATATCGCCTACAATAGGTACTGATCCCAATAAGGCATCAATGACAATATTCAGGGCCATGCGGGCTAGCACAAATCCACTAGCGCCATTTCGTGCCAAAATAGTAACCATGTACCCGGAAATAAGCAACGTGGCGAAGTCTCCGGCACCGGGGATAAGGTCGATTAAAGCATCGAAACCAAAGCTAATGTGTGTGCCCGAAATTTTAAATCGGGAGTCCCTCTGGCGATCATTACTAGACCACTCTCTTAAATAATATTTTCTAAATTTGTTGGTAAAACACTGACTATGAACGATAAGTATAAGTTATTGAAAGAAAATCCCGGAATTTGTAAACGCCTGTTTGGTATAGAATTCGGTGATTTCGAAATTGTACTTGGAAAAGTTTGAATCGAGTTCGACGTTTTTTTGCGAGAAAACCCAATTTCCAACCGTGGACTCAACTCGGACTTCAATACTGCAAACCGATTATTGCTCACTTTGGAGTACTTGCGCCAGTACCCAACTTTCCTGAGCCTGGGTTTCTCGTATGGTATATCGGAAAGTTATGCCAATAAAATTTATCATAAAATCAGACCGATTTTAGCCAAGGTGGCAGGGTTGAAGAATCCGAGCAAGTTGAAATTCAAGGATGTCAGGAAAGTTCTGGTTGAGGTGACCGTACAGCCCATAGAGCGGCCGAAAGTCGAGCAGCAG
>Ga0335398_10001870_pt1 | contig 34520 bp, 30 predicted proteins | sample BON03_FD_205742 | JGI IMG/M metagenome (GOLD analysis project Ga0335398, IMG submission 205742) | Freshwater microbial communities from Lake Bonney liftoff mats and glacier meltwater in Antarctica - BON-03 (spades assembly) (version 2) | ecosystem: Environmental > Aquatic > Freshwater > Ice >... | reverse complement strand
AAGATGGTCGGGAAAATTTAATGTGCGGAAAAAAGGCGGGACTAAATTCCTCGCCCTAGTTACCAATTCTCCAATTTATGATGAGAATAATATATTATCCGGTATAATTGGTGTTTCATCAGACATTACGCAGGAAGCCAAAAACGAGGAGTTGATAAAACAGTATATGCTCGAACTTGAACGCTCAAATGAAGAATTGGAGCAATTTGCTTTTATTGCGTCTCATGATTTGCAGGAACCGCTAAGGATGATTTCCAGTTTTATGGATCAATTGACTCGAAAATATGGAGACTTACTTGATGAAAAGGCGCATCAGTATATTCATTTTGCGACAGATGGTGCCAATAGGATGAAACAGATCATACTTGATTTGTTGGAGTATTCTAGAGCCACTAGACCAACAGAAGGAACAGAAGAAGTAGATATGAACGAGATACTTTCTGAATTTAAGCAGCTGAGAAGAAAACTAATTTTTGAAAAATCTGCATCAATTAAATCCAATGATTTGCCAACTTTGAACACCTATAAAGCAGCAATCACTCAGATACTTCATTGCATACTAGACAATGCCCTCAAGTACGCCACAGAAACTACCCCTGCAATAGTTGAAATTAAGGCTGTGGAAAATGAAAAAGAATGGGAATTTTCTATCAAGGACAATGGGATAGGTATAGCTCCTCAATTCTATGATAAAATATTTATCATTTTTCAAAGACTGCACAACAAGGATGAGTATGCCGGAACCGGTATAGGTCTTTCTATAGCCAAAAGACACGTTGAACTTTTACGGGGACGAATTTGGTTGGAGTCTGCAGTAGATAAAGGCTCGGTATTTTATTTTACAATTCCAAAGAGTAAATAGTATGAAAAATGATAAAATAAAATTAGCACATATTCTTTTGGTAGAAGACAATGAAGGGGACATTTTACTCACAAAGGAAGCTTTTGAAGAATGCCAAATAAAAACAGAAATCAGCGTTGCGAAAAACGGTCAGGAAGCGCTTGATTTTCTATTTCAAAGGGGAGCATTTACCGATGCCTTAAAGCCTGATCTTATCCTTTTGGATATCAACCTTCCCATATTCAATGGACACGAGGTTTTACAGCAGATCAAGGAAGATCCACATCTCAAAAAGATCCCTGTAATTATGCTCACCACATCATCCAATCAGAAGGACTTAAATATTGCTTACGAAAACCATTGCAACAGCTATGTAAAAAAACCGCTAGATATGGGTGAGTTTTTAAGCGCCATACTAAAAATTGAGCAATTTTGGTTGCAACTTAATTCAGTAGCAAACTAAAATGGTGAAACAAATAGAGGCTTAATCAGCGAAGTTGTCTGTTCTTTTAATTGAATACAATTAAAGAGATTTTGTTTATATTGAAGAGTATTCTTTAATAATTAATGAATTTAAACTATACAGTCACTTTTATGAATAACATAAGGTTATGGAAAAAATTAGAAAAACCCTAAATACTTTTCTTTATGTGATTGCAGTTATACTTGTAGCATGTTCTATACTTTCAATATTCAGGAATACGGAAAGCCGCTATTTGAAGATGCTTGATTTTCCTCGAATTCAATTCTTCATAATGTCATTAGTTTGCCTAATATTATTATGGATATCAATCAAGAGGTGTCAATGGTATGATTATCTGGCAATTATTGGACTAATGAGTGGATTGGTTATTCAAGGTACTTATTTAATAAATTATACAGGCTTAGTTCCTGTAGACGTACCTACAGCAAACGATATAAAAACCTCTGATGACGCTTTTAGCCTTTTAATTACTAATGTGGAAATGACCAATAGAAAATCAAGGCAATTAACTGAACTGATTGAACTTAAAAAACCTGATTTGATTTTGGCAATGGAGGTAAATGGATGGTGGAATGAAAAACTGAAAGTTCTGGAAAAGGACTACCCCTTTTACCAACAAACTATCAACGAAGTTGCCTACGGTATGATTTTTTAACAGTTATAACGCAGAAAACGCCCTAATGCGATGGCCATTGGATCACGTTTTCGTAACCAAAGAATTCCGATTGAAAAAATTGGAACACTTAACAAGAATTGGTTCTGACCATTTTCCGATTTTTGTTGAGCTGGTACTATAAAAAATGAGTAGAAAAGAATGATCTAGACCATTCATAATCCAACTGGATAAAAAAAGAAATAACAACCAAAATTAAAAGAGCAGGTGCTGAGTATCCGGAAATATGGGGAATGGTCTTTCCACTTTTTGATTTATCACACTAGGAGGATGAAAAAATGGATAGTCTTTAGAGGTCCGTTTTTTTTTGATTAAATGGCTAATATTTGGCAACTTATTCTTTAATTTCCTTCTGATTTAGCTGGAGGAAATAAGGGGTTTATCAGCACCATAGACTTTAGCCAAATCATCTTATACATTAGTTATCCGCTTAGCAAATCCAAACTTATTTCACCAATTCCTGTTATTGAATTATGTCTTTATTGCAATTCACTGAAAAAGGTATTTTTTGCGAAAGAGCAAATGTCTATATCGATCCATGGAAACCGGTAGACTACGCTATAATTACACATGCCCATGCAGACCACTCTCGTTGGGGCAATAAATTTTACCTCTGCCATCACTTATCCAAACCCATAATACAATACCGATTGGGTGTAGATATTCATATAGAGTCGATGGAATACCTGGAGGTCAGAACTATAAATGGTGTGGAGTTTAGTTTTTACCCTGCTGGGCATATTATAGGTTCTGCACAGGTTCGTGTAGCTTATAAGGGAGAAATTTGGGTAGCTTCAGGAGATTATAAATTGGAAGACGATGGGTTTTCAACTCCTTTTGAACCCATAAAGTGTAACACTTTTATTACGGAATGCACCTTCGGTTTACCAGTATTTAAATGGCAGGATCAGAAAGACGTTTTTGAGGACATTAACAGTTGGTGGAGAAAAAATAAAGAAGAAGAGAAAGTGACCATTTTAACTGGCTATTCTTTGGGAAAAGCCCAGCGTTTAATTCAGGGTGTTGATCCCTCCATTGGTAAAATTTTTACGCATGGAGCAATCGAAAAGACCAATGAGATTGTCCGAATGATGGGCGTTGGGTTGAATGAAACGACCTACGTAACTCCGGAAATAAATAAGAAGGACTACATAGGCGCTTTGGTAATTGCGCCCCCTTCCGCCTTAGGAACCTCTTGGCAAAAAAAGTTTCAACCTTTCGAAGTAGGAATTGCTTCCGGTTGGATGAAAATGAGAGGTCCAAGAAGAAGGCGCTCAGTAGACAGGGGATTTGTATTGTCTGACCATGCAGATTGGGAAGGATTGAATACAGCCATCAAAGCCACGGAATGCGAAAGGGTAATTGTAACCCATGGGTATACCAATATATTCAGTAAATGGTTAAATGATCAAGGAATAGAAACGCAAATTGAGGCAACTGAATTTGAAGGAGAACTACTGGATGAAACGGATAAATCAGATACCGCATGAAAAACTTTGTCCATCTCTTTACACAGCTTGATCAAACCACCAAAACCTTGAAAAAGGTAGCCGCTTTGGTGGATTATTTTAATGAAGCCAGTGACACTGATAAATTGTGGACGATTGCCATACTAAGTCATCGAAAACCCAAGAGAAGTGTGAGAACAGCCCTATTAAGGGAATGGTCAGCATCTGCTGCCAATATTCCCTTGTGGTTGTTTGAAGAATCCTACCACATAGTCGGTGACCTCGCTGAAACCATGGCTTTAATGCACCCCAACTTGGAAAGCAAACACGATAAAAGCCTAAGCGAATGGATTGATTTTATCATTGATTTAAAAGACCTTGAGGAGCAGGTTACTACCTCATCGAGCGAATCTCTTCACACGAAGAAGGAAAAAGTACTTTGGGCATGGAATCAATTGGATGAAACCGAACGCTTTGTTTTTAATAAGCTGATGACTGGCGGATGGCGCGTTGGGGTTTCTCAAAAGTTAATGACCCGTGCCTTGGCCAAGCACAGTGGTATTGAGGAGAACACCCTTTCTCACCGTTTAATGGGCAATTGGAGAGCAGAGACCACTACCTACCATCAACTAATCGTGGAGTCTGATCCAGCAGATAAAATCTCACAGCCCTACCCTTTTTATCTCGCCTATGCCCTAGAAGGTAAACCTGAGGAATTGGGCAATACCGATGCGTGGATAGCAGAAAGGAAATGGGACGGTATAAGAGGGCAGCTTATTGTTCGGGAAAATCAGTTGTTCGTATGGTCGAGAGGGGAAGAATTGGTAACCGATAAATTTCCCGAATTTGAAGCACTTACTAATGTGCTTCCCAACGGAACCGTAATCGACGGAGAGATTATCGCTTTTGAGAATGGTCAACCTTTAGGGTTTAATGTATTGCAAAGCCGAATAGGAAGAAAAAATGTAAGCAAAGCCATTCTGAAGAAAGCGCCTGTTTTAATGATTGCCTATGATCTTTTGGAAATAAATGGAATAGACATCCGGGAAAAACCCATGCACTTTAGAAGAAATGAATTGGAGAAATTGGTAAAAGAAGGAGCTTCTGAGGAATTACTCATTTCTAGTTTGGTTGAATTTGGCAATTGGGAAGAGCTGGCAAAAGAAAGAGCCAATTCAAGACAGCATCATGCCGAAGGCTTAATGCTGAAACACAAAGATGGCACTTATAAAGTAGGGCGTAAGAAGGGGGATTGGTGGAAATGGAAAGTCGATCCACTTACCATTGATGCTGTAATGATTTATGCCATGAGAGGGCATGGAAGGAGAGCCAACTTGTATACCGACTACACTTTTGCGGTATGGAAAGGTGACGAGCTGGTGCCGTTTACCAAAGCATATTCAGGATTAACCGATAAGGAAATTAACGAAGTGGATGCTTTTGTAAAACGAAATACGGTGGATCGTTTTGGACCAGTAAGAAGTGTAAAACCTGAATTGGTTTTTGAAATTGCTTTTGAGGGTATTGCCAGATCGTCGCGCCATAAATCAGGAGTGGCTTTGCGGTTTCCAAGAATGTATAGGTGGCGAAAAGACAAACCTGCCAATGAAGCCAATACATTGGATGATCTAGAAAAGTTATTGAACTTGTACGGTTGAGGAAAGCAGTGAATTAAATATAAGTTCCATTCATTTAAGTCGTTTAAAAACAATGGAAATCAATGCCAATGCTGCAATGATCGTTACCAATGCATTTTTCCAAGCTGTTATGTCAGTAAATTTATTTGACTGGTTTGCAGGTAGTGTGTTAGGAATCTATGAAACCATGGAGCATTTCACAGGTCACAAAAAGTAATTTATTTTTATAAAAACAATCTTATGATAGCCACCGAAGAATAAATAATCTTCCAATATATAGCTAACCAGAGAACTTTTTTTTCAACCCATAAAACAAAGGATGAAGGGTATAGAATAGCCCAGCTTCGTAAGCTGAAACAAGCTATTCTTCAAAATCAAAAAAAAATTGAGGATGCATTGTGGGATGATTTACACAAATCCCCAGAAGAAACGTATTTAACAGAAATAAGTATTGTAACTGGCGAAGTCGACAATCATATAAAGCACTTGAAAAAATGGTCAAGACCTAAAAGAATTACAACCCCTATTCACCTACTACCCTCATCAAGCAAGATAATGTACGAACCCTTGGGTGTAGCATTGATAGTTGCACCATGGAATTACCCCTTTCTATTGCTTATAAGTGCGTTGGTTGGCTCTATTTCCGCAGGGTGTTGTAGTGTATTGAAACCATCGCCAGATACGCCAACCGTTGCCAAAGTAATGGAGGATATGATTTCTGAAAATTTTGATTCAAATTATATTAGCGTTGTTCAGGGTGGTCGAGAAACCAACACAATTTTATTCTCACAACCCTTCAATATTATTTTCTTTACTGGCAGTCCTAAAGTTGGTAAAGTAGTTATGAAAGATGAAATATTTGGTCCTATATTACCTGTAATCACTTTTGAACATACAGACGAAACCATTTCTTACATTAATCAAAATGAGAAACCATTAGCGTTTTACTATTTTGGCAAGAACAAGGGAGCTAAAGACGTTTTGGCTAAAACAACGTCAGGAGGAGCCTGTGTAAATGATACATTGATGCACATAACCAATCATAATTTACCTTTTGGTGGTGTTGGCAATAGTGGAATCTTTTCCTGAATTAAGTGTTTACCAGCCTCGTAAATCCAAAAATAATCCAGTGATTATTTTTGTTCACGGTGGTTATTGGGATGAAGGAAATAAAGGACTTTATGGATTTCTAGGTCGTAATTTTGCTAAAAAAGATATTGTAACCGTCATTCCCAATTTACGCTAAGCCCCGATGGTAATTATGACACCATGGCAAAGGAAGTTGCAGCAGCTATTCGATGGACTCGTGATAATATTTCAAAATACGACGGAAATCCTGAACAAATCTTCCTAATGGGTCATTCAGCGGGCGGTCACTTGATTGCACTAGTGGGTACGAATCCCAAATATTTGGAAGTCACCGATTTGATTAAAGGTATTGTCCTTAATGATGCGGCAGGATTAGACATGTATTCCTACTTAAAGGAAAATCCTCCAACCAATAATCACCATTATAAAGTTACTTGGACTGAAGATCAGGACAACTGGAAAGAAGCCTCGCCTATTTATTTTTTGATTGTAGGGAAATTTTTTCTTCGATGGCTGTTTTTTGGCTCAAGGGATTGCAATGTTCAAATGCCTCGTTTGTCTTCACGAAAAAATTCTCTTTACCGATATCGTCAATCAGTCCACTGCTATAAAAGATATCACGTGTAGGCCCGATAGCTCCTGCAATAATCAATTTTATTCCTTTGTTCTTCAATTCAACGATGGTCTGTCGTAACATGTGAACGGCACTACTGTCGATATAATTAATGGCCTCAGCGTTTAGGATTATGAATTTCACTTCATTTCCTTTATTGTCAAGTTGATTTTGCAATTCTTTTTTGAAATATTCTCTATTTCCAAAAAAGAGCTGTGCATCAAAGCGAATTATTAAAAATTCTTTAAAGGTATCTGTGTCTTCCGGAAAACGGGCTACATTTTTAAAGTAGTCGGTATTTCGTATTCTCCCCAAGACGGCTATATGCGGTCTTGAAGTCCTGTAAACAAGCAATAGTAAAGAAATCAAAACACCGAGTAATATACCTTCTTTGATACCAACGATAAGGGTGATCAAAAAGGTGGCGATTAACAGAAAAAACTCATCCCTCCTGTTTTTGAAAAGCTCAACGGGATATTTGAAATCTATCAACCCAAAAACGGCGACCATAATAATAGCGGCCAAGACTGCGTTCGGCAAATAATAGAATAAAGGCGTTAAGAACAATAAGGTTAGGCCCACTACCAGAGCGCTTATCATTGGCGCGACACCTGTTTTTGCTCCTGCTTGGTCATTTACTGCTGTTCGTGAAAAGCCTCCTGTCGTTGGGTACGATTGAAAAAGAGATCCGAAGATATTCGATGTTCCCAAAGCGATGAGCTCTTGATTGGAATCAATCTTATAATCGGAGTGTTTTTCCTCTATTGCCTTGGCTACGGAGATGGCTTCCATAAAAGCGATTAGAGCTAAAGTCAATGCAATAGGTAGCAGCTCCGAAATTCTTGAATATGCAATGGTAGGCACCTGAAATGAAGGTAGCCCACTTGGTACCTCGCCGACAATTTTCACCCCAAGATCGTTTAAACCAAAAATATAGATACCCAAAACACCAAGTACCACCACAACCAAGGCAGCAGGAATACGACTGCTAAATTTCTTGATCGACTTAATGAGAACAATCGCAAAAATACCGATACCGAATGTGATCATATTGGTATCGGTAATCGTGGACAGTGCATTTCTCAACAGGATATGTATTTGATTGCTGCTTTGGATGGAAGTGCCCAAAAGGTGCTTTAACTGGCTTAGCGCTATGATGATGGCGGCAGCGGAAGTAAATCCGCTGATTACCGGTTTTGATAAAAAATTGACCAAAAACCCCATGCGAAGCAATCCCAATCCTAACTGAATAACTCCCATGAATAAGGCCAAAAAGATCGCCATAGCGATATATTCGTCAATACCGGAAAGGGCGAGTGCGCCAAGACCGGATGCGACCAGTAGCGAATCCATGGCGACAGGCCCTACCGCTAACTGACGCGATGTACCCATGATGGCATAGATTACTTGTGGAATCAAGGAGGCGTAAAGTCCGAAAACCGGAGGTAGTCCGGCAATCATCGCATAGGCCATCCCTTGAGGAATAAGCATGATACCTACGGTTAACCCCGCACCTACATCGCCTGAAAGATAGGATTTTTTATAGCTCGGAAGCCATTGGAGTATGGGGAAATAATGTTTTAACATGGTTAAAATTTGATATCAAAAGTACCGCATTACAAACACTAATACAGTAACATTGGTCACAATGCCGTTAAATTTCCAGTAGCTTAATATAGTTTCTATGAAGTTCGAATTTGTCCATTTGTTCCATTTTTTTTAGTAACTATAAAGACTCAATACTCTAATAGATTAGCGTATAAATCACTTACCTGTCTAGGCCATTTTTTGACTTTGACCTTGCTTCTTCGTTTATGTAGTCTTCCCTCCTATTATCGAATCCTCCATAAGAAACTTCCTTTGGAATTTCTTTTAGTGCCTACCACCCTCCCACGGTAAACCCGCCAAGTAAAAAGAGCGCCAGCTTATCATCTGTCGGAACGATCAATTTTTTGACCTATATTTACCATTCTGGACACGCACAATGAATATAGCTAAGGCTTGGAGAAAAGCTATATTCACGGTTTTTGACTTTAAGTCAAGCGGGTTTAGACGGTAAAGAAATTGATTTTGAAGCCCTCATATTACCTATCCTGGGCCTTAACACCTATTAAAACGCTCCTATAAAGCGTACACTAAAGAAAGTGGTTAAATTCAGAAAACATGAATGATTCATTAAATATTTGTTTGTCTTGTGGAATCTGTTGTGACGGCACCCTAATTGGCTTTGTGCAGATTGATCCTGAAGAAATGCCCGTTGTCAAAAAATTTATGGATATAGAGGATGAAAAAGGCAATGGCTTTTTTCTTCAGCCCTGTAACAAATTTTGTGATGGTTGTACCATTTATCCCAATAGACCGAAACAATGTGCCAGTTTTGAATGTGGACTTTTAAAATCCGTCGACCAAAAGGAATTGGAATTTGATTCGGCTGTTGAAATGGTCAAGGTAGTAAAACAAAAAAAGGTCGCCATAGAAGAAAAGTTAGCAGCAATTCAATTAGATCTACAATCTCAATCATTTTATTTTAAAATGGTCGAATTGAACAGGTTGTTACGGAAAAAAATGGCGGAATCGTCATTAACCCAAAGCCAACAAGAATTACTATCGGACATTGAGGAGCTCGATAGTCTGGTGATGAAAAATTTTAATGTCTCCTTCTTCTAAAGTAATAAGAGTTATATATATCACTTTTTTTGACCTGGTTTTCACCCGTTGGAACGATCAACTTTTTATCCTATATTCAACTTTCAAGTAACACATAAACCCAAACCCTATGCCCAAGGAGCCACGGTGCTTAGCCAAAACCTTGGGCATTATTAAGAAAATACTACATGATTGAAAAATTAGGGGAAAAATTCACCCATATATTCCTAAAATACTTACCTAATTCATTTGTCTTCGCAATAATTTTAACTTTAATCACAGGAATTGGTGCAATTGCCTGGCTAGAGGCTAGTCCAATGGAAATAATAAAATCTTGGTACACAGGATTTTTCGACTTGCTTGGATTTTCAATGCAAATTGTATTAATCGTTGTCACTGGTTTCAGTATTGCCTTGTCTCCTTTGGTAAAGCGTGGAATAGATTCCCTTTCCACCTACATAAAAACCCCAGCGCAAGTCTATTTTCTCGTCGTATTTATTGGCATGCTATTGTCCATGATAAGCTTTGGCTGGATTGTTATCACCAGCGTTTTTGCCAGAGAATTGGCCTTGCGTGTAAAAGGTGTCAATTACCCGTTTCTAATTGCAAGTGTCTATTTTTCTTTCAATAGTTGGGTTTTAGGGCTTTCCAGCTCAATTCCATTACTTCTTAATTCAGAAAATAATTTTTTGATTGAAACGGGGCTTTTAACGGATGTAATCCCAACGACATATACCTTACAATCTTCACTGAATATGGCGATGATGGTATTATTGGTTATTATTGGCCCTTGTCTAATGCTACTATTGCGCCCAAAGGATGCAAAAAACCAAGAACTAAGTGATTTGAAAGTAACAGATGTACCTTCTGAATCTAAAACGATCAAACAAGAGGCAGCTGATTTAAAACTGCCTTTTTATTCCTTGTCTGATAAATTAAATAATAGCGTAATTCTTCAGATGCTTATTGTAATTATGGGGCTTACCTATATTGTCTTTCATTTTAGCACAAGAGGATTTGATTTGAATTTCAGTATTATGATTTTCATTTTTTTAATTGTCGGCATGTTCCTACACCAAACACCTTCGCGGTATGTTATTGCCATGAAACGTTCCAGTAGTAATGTCTCGGGAATTCTATTTCAATATCCCTTTTATGCCGGCATCATGGGAATAATGTTATACACAGGTTTAGGGGAGAAACTTGGACAACTCATGGCTTCTGTAGCAACGCTAGATTCCTATCCTTTTTACGCCTATCTAACAGGAGCCATCGTCAATTTTGCTATTCCATCTGCTGGTGGAGAATTTGCTGTAATCGGACCAAGTTTGATTAATGCCATCAAAGAACTTGGTGCTGGTTTGTCAGAAAGTGAAATTATAGCCATGATTTCTAGGGCTTCGCTATCGGTAGCTTATGGTGAAAGTTTAAGTAATATGTTACAGCCTTTCTATTTGTTGATTGTCCTGCCTATTATGGGGAATGGGGTCAAAATACAAGCAAGAGATGTAATGGGATACTTAGTCATTCCCTTTTTTCTATTTTTTATTGTGCAGTCATTATTGGTCGTCTTTTGGCCACTTTAATTTGAAATAGGCAATAATACTGCGCTTTATGTGCTGTCAGTGTGCTTCTAAAATAAGGCCAATTCCTACTCTTATCAACAGATTAATATAGGACTCCGTTCAATCAAAGCCATTTTTTTACTTTGACCTTTCTTCCTATGAAGCGTTTATGTAGGCTTCTTCTCTTTTTAGCTCAGCTTTTAGCTAAAAACTTCAACTGAAAGTTTTCTAACGCTCAATCCTAGCTAATAGAATGTTCTGATTTTTTATCAGGAACTCTCGTACTTTAGGAATACCGAAGAAGGTCGGATCTGGTTTTTCGTCCATTGTAACGATCAAGCTTTTGACCTATATTTACCATCCAAGGCATACCTATAACCTATGTGTAATGGAGCCCTTCGGGACGCTGCTGCGCATAGCCAAACCCGTTACTTTGCAATCAAGCATCATCTATATGGACCTTAGAGTAATAGAAACAGTATTTGCAGTTGCTTCTTTCTTTATATTAAGATTTGCCACGATAAAATTTCTTGCAAAAATTCAGAATAAATACAATTATTCAAAATACAGAATAAGACCTATTTTAAAGTTTATAAAATTATTCTTTTTTATGACGCTTCTAATTGTTTTAATAGCAATTTGGGGAGTTGAACAGTCAAAAATTTTGACTTTCATCACTTCTGTATTAACTGTAGTTGGGATAGCATTATTTGCCCAGTGGTCTATCCTTTCAAACGTATCTTCTGCCCTTATCCTTTTTATAAGCCATCCTATTAAATTAGGAGAATCAATTACAATACTTGACAAGGAATTTGATTTTACTGGACAAGTGTCGGACATAGGCTTATTCTATGTGATTTTGAAAACAGATTCAAATGAAAAAATTACGATTCCCAACAATATATTTTTACAAAAAGCAACAAAGATAAATATAGAATGATATGGTTATTTCTATACTGTTAATAATAGCTGGATTTTTAGGGTTGATTTTTGGAGCCAATTGGCTTGTTGATGGTGCATCAGCCTTGGCTAAAAAGTACCATATTCCTGATTTGGTTATTGGTTTGACCATCGTTGCTTTTGGAACCTCCGCACCTGAATTAGTTGTAAATTCAGTGGCTTCATTTGATGGACTTTCAGACATCGTGTTGGCAAACGTGATTGGTAGCAATAATTTTAATTTATTCATAATATTGGGAATAGCCGGGTTAATTTATCCAATAACCGTCCAATCCTCAACCGCTTGGAGAGAGATCCCAATATCCCTAATAATAACTATAGCTTTATTTGGACTTGCAAACGATTTTTTCATCAGGCAAAACGCAGAAATATCAAGGTTTGATGGAATTATTTTACTCCTATCTTTTGTGTTTTTTCTATACTATATATTTAAACAAATGAAAATGGAAAAAATTGAAGTTGTTCCTTATATTCAAAAATCTAATACCAAGATTTTGAGTTTAATGGCAATTGGTTTTAGTGGACTAATTATTGGAGGGAAACTTGTCGTTGATAATAGTATAGGCATTGCCACGGATTTAGGGATTAGTCAAAAAATAATCGGATTAACCATAATTGCTGCCGGCACTTCCCTACCTGAATTAATTACGTCAATAATAGCTGCACTTAAAAAGAATAGTGACATAGCAATTGGTAATGTTATTGGTTCAAACATATTTAATATCCTTCTTATTCTTGGAATTAGTTCTTTAATAAATCCTATAGAATACAATCAGATTTTCAATCAAGATTTTATTATCCTAATTGGAGGAACAGTCTTCCTAATAATTGCCATGGTTACAGGTAAAAGGAAAAAACTCGACAGGTGGGAAGCCTTATTATTAGTTAGTTTTTATTTAATTTATACTACCTATTTAGTATCAAAAGAATTGTAAAATCAGACCACCAAGGATAAAACAAAAAAGTACCACTTCAAAATTAGAAGAGATACTTTTTTATAATTTAATGCTGTACTATTGAACCGAAAAGTACTTTGGTACCAAATTCTTTATTTTATCTAAGGTTTCTGAGACTGATAGTTCACTCATGCCTCCTGAAGCATTTGCGTGTCCACCACCATTAAAATTTTCTGCTGCCATTACATTCACCGGATTCTCCTCCCCTTTCGAACGGAAAGATATTTTCATGATGCCATCTCTTTCAGTGAACACAATTGCTACCTTCATTCCTTTAATAGACAAGGCCTGATTTGCTAAGCTATCAGTATCACCTTTTTGGAAATTGTATTTCGCTAGTTCTTCTTTTGACAATGAAATAATAGCCACCATATAGTCATCCAAAATCTCCAACTTCTCACACATCGCATACCCTTGCAAGCGCAAACGACTCGCTGTGTTGTTATCGCTCAACATTTCATGAACCAAATGATGCGCTACCCCGGAAGCCAGTAGCTTTGCCAGTATTTCGTGGGTGCGTGGCTTCGTTGAGGGAAATCGAAAGCTACCTGTATCTGTCAATATACCTAGGTACAAAGGAGTACCAATCTTTTGGTCAAGTAAAGCCCCATTGCCCGATTGTTCGATTAACTCAACAATCAACTCTGAGGTAGAAGAAACCGATGTTTCAGACACTGTTATGGTTGGAAAATCTTCTGGATTTAAATGGTGGTCAATCATTATTGTTTTACATGTCACTGCCTCCAAAAGGGCTTGCATATCATACCCAACACGGCTTGCACCATTGTAGTCCAAACAAAACACCAAGTCAGCTGTTGCAAAAGCCGTAGCTACGGCTTCAGCCTGATGGGTCATTAAAAGAAAATCTGAAGTATCTAACCAATACAAAAAAGCAGGCGCTGGATCTGGATGACAAACAGTAGCTGTTTTACCTAGCTTTTCAATAAAATGTAAAAGTCCCAATGAGCTTCCTACTGAATCGCCATCTGGAGATTTATGTGAAGTGATTACTATGTTTGAGGCTGCTTTAATTTCAGCTACTATTTGTGCGTATTTATTCATTCTAATAGTATTATTTCTTAATTTGATATAAACATTATCAATAAAAACAACTAAATCACAACCACTTACCTATCTCCCTCTCGAATCAATTGGAGCGAATCCATTCGAATTCGTGCATCTCCTATCAGGATAGTCAGCTCATTTTTATGGTCCAACGCGGTGCGAATTTCATCAGGTCGAATCGCCTTGTTTCGTTTGTACAAGGAAGCCAAACGACCAATTTCATGATCCAATGTTTCGTTCATATCTTTGAGGCCTATCTCTATTTCTTTCTCTTTCAGTTGTTCAGCTATCTCTATAGCCGTTTTTATCATCTCTGGAAGTATCTCATCAACAAACGTTTCATTTTCGATTAAGTAGCTTATTTGACCCGGAATCAATTGCATGTTGAATAAGTCTACTGGATAGTCTTCTGTAACCTCATCACTGGAGTGGTTTACCACCACACGCAAAGGTGTGGTGGGCAGAAAGCGGTCAACATAAATCCCTTGTTTACCTGCTGTTTCAAGCACAAATATCACTTCTAATAAAATGCCTGTGTCCTCCGTTCCTTTCAACACGCCGAAACTAGCCGCTCCAGTGCCTAAACCAAGTACCATATCTATAGCCCCGGTCACCATCGGATGATCCCAACTAATAAAGCTTACATCTTCTCTACTTAAGGCACGCTTTCGGTCAAAGGTTACTGATATTCCTTGGTCAGGGATTGATGGGAATGCGGCCCTGTTTGCTCTTGCAGGATGTAGCAAATACGTCCGTGGTGCCAAATCTTCCATTTCAATTCCAAAGTGTTCGAAAACTTTGGTCATATAAATCTCAAGCCCTAAGTCTTGGTCCGCAGCCTTAATTTTCCCCACTAATTGTTCAGCCACCAATGGTCTGAACGAATTCATTTCAAGCAATCTGTCACGGCCATTGGCCAATGTTTGCCTTAACTCTTTTTGATAGGCTGCAGTATCCGCAACTAAAGTATCTAGTTTCTCGCTTGTCCCTGTTGATGAGGCAGCCAAAGCCGTTTCTGCCAAGCGATCACTAAATAATTGCCCTATCTGGTTTCCACCTTCTATATTTTCTTCAAAAGCATTTAAGCCTTCATGGAACCAACGAACCAATACTTCTTGTGGGCTACCTTCCAGGTAAGGCACATGTATTTCAATAGCCTCCGTCTGCCCTATGCGATCTAAACGACCAATCCGTTGTTCCAATAACTCAGGATGCACGGGTAAATCGAATAACACCAAATGATGCGCAAATTGAAAGTTTCGGCCTTCACTCCCTATTTCAGAGCACAATAATATTCGTGCCCCATCTGCCTCAGCAAACCAAGCGGCATTTCTATCGCGTTGTACAATGGTAAGGTCTTCATGAAACACCCCTACTTTTGCACTGCTGAGCTTTTGTAAGGCCTTTTCTAAAGCCAATACTTTCGCTTTGCTTCTACAAATCAACACCACTTTTTCTAGGTTCAGTTGGTCTAGCAAAGCGACCAACCAACTTACACGTGGGTCTTCTGAAAATCGAAATTGCTGCTTTAAAGTCGGACTAACTTGTAAATCTTTGTCAACCGCATATTCCTTGGACAAGCGTTGCACCCACTCCTCTTGATTGGCTTCTGCGACCAAGGGGATTAGATGCGCCTTCCGTGTTGGGAAACCGCTCATTGCAGCACGTGTATTTCTAAACACCACACGTCCAGGACCATGCTGATCCAATAAATCTTCTATTAAACGATTTTTTGCTGCAGCTCCTTTTTCCGCCACCTTAGCCATTCTTTCTTTACCAAAAATAGTTTCCAATAAGACTTTGTCTTTTTTCTTTAAAGGCTTCCCTAAAGACAAGTCCTCAACAATATTGGCAATTACTTTATGGTCTTGCGATTCGTTAATGAATTCATCGTAGTCCGCATACCGTTCTGGGTCTAATAATCTTAGTCGTGCAAAATGACTTTCTACCCCCAATTGCTCTGGCGTTGCTGTCAATAACAATAAGCCTTTCGCCACTTTACTCAACATTTCAACAATCGCATATTCAGGGCTAACTTTCTCCAAAGACCAAGCTAAATGATGCGCTTCATCCACCACAAGCATGTCCCAATCTGCCGTAATCGCTTGTTGCGCACGCTTCTTAGAACTCGCTAAGAATGAAGTACTACAAATAATCAATTGGTCATCCAAGAAAGGATTTCCTTCAGGGGCACTTTCGTCTAGTGCAGCACATCTTTCTTCATCAAAAATATGAAACCATAAATTAAAACGCCTAAGCATTTCAACAAACCACTGATGAATTAGTGAGTCAGGAACCAATATTAATATACGGGACACTTGACCACTCAATAACAAACGATGCATGATTAAACATGCCTCAATGGTTTTACCTAGCCCTACCTGATCGGATAGCAATACACGAGGTGCATAACGAGAACTTACTTCATGTGCGATATACAATTGATGAGGAATAAGAGCTATACGTCCGCCAACAAATCCATTAATCGGCGAGATTCTACGCATATGATCGTACGCCAATGTATTTCGTCTTAAAGCAAATACATCTGGTGTTTCTACATCCCCAATAAGGAGCCGATCATTTACCCCATGCTTTACTGTTACGTCTCCCAAATCTGCCTCTGACAAGGTTCCTTGGCTGCCTATATATAAAATCAGCTCACCATTGTCTTGTACACAGTCAATAACAAATGGAAGTTTATTGGTATCCACAACCGTGTCGCCAGGCTTAAAAACAACTCTTCGCAATGGCGCATTGGCTAAAGCATACTGTCGCGTTTCTCCTGCATCAGGGAAATGAAATTTTACCCGATTTTTAATCGTTTCAACCACAATACCTACTCCAAGCTCAGGCTCACCCTCGCTTACCCATCTTTGATCTGGATAGAAATCCTCCATATTTTCTATATATTTTACACTATACTATTAACCAACCAAAAAGGCGTTTCCTAAAAAAAATGCAAGTTCTTCAATTTTTAGCCACCTCGCCAAGAACTGAAGGTTTTTATTTCTTACCAAATGCGTATGAATAGTACTTCTTTTAGAGATAATGATTTCTTTTCTTTATGCTGAATAATGGACAAAAAGCAGTATTGTCCTTTCAATCAATTATCAACCTGTCTATATTCCATCAAAATGACTTATAAACATCCTTATCGTGTGTGGAAGCAACAAACGCAAAAACAGAACTGCTTAGAATATTTTTAACCCCAGTGCAATGTGGGGGAACCAGGACAAGTTGTCCTGATGGATAGAGGCCTTTACCGGCACTGCCCCAAGGTTTAAAGTGGCGAGTTAATTTGAACAGAAGAAAAAAAGAAAACCTAAATAAAAATAAAGACACAATTATTTTTCATTTCCATTTTCTTACCTTGAAGCTCTTTAAAACTACAGAATATAATGAGGACTGACAAAATTTTAATGATTGTGGATGATGATAAGGACGACCGTTTTTTTTTTCGAAGCGCCATTCGTAAATACAATCCAACTTACGAATGTATAGAAGCAGAGAATGGTACTGATGCACTTAAACAATTGCAAGAGACAAAACAGTTGCCCGATTTTATTTTTTTGGATTTGAACATGCCGAAGATGGATGGTCGGGAATGTTTAAAAGAATTGAAAAAAGATAAAACCTTAAAAAAAATTCCGGTCATTATTTACAGCACCTCTGAATACAAAGTAGATATTGAGGTAACTAAAGAACTTGGAGCCGACTATTTTCTTACCAAATTATCCGATATATATCCGTTGCCAGAAGAATTAATAAAAGCCATGAAAAAAGCAATAGAAAAAACCTAAAAGGTCGTAGTGGATTACGAAAACGTCAAACAAATTGCCGAGAAAAGCATTTACGTCTGCCCCGACTGTGGCGGCGGCTTGTGGGGCATTGCCGCGGAAAGTTTGAGGCTATACAGCACCATGTGGGCCAGATGAAAGAAGTACTGTATGCTTCACAAAAAATAATTTGAGTATCCGAAATAATAACAGTAGACTAATATACTTTGATCAAAAGGCTAAATGACCGATGACCGATGACTGAACACAGAACACAGAACTCTGAACACTGAACTTTGAACACCAAACATGGCAAAAGAAAAAGAAATAAAGACCCAGCCACCTGCCACCGAGCAGAATTTTCCCGTTGTAGGCATTGGTGCCAGTGCTGGAGGGCTTGATGCATTCAAGAAATTGCTCACAGCCATACCCGAAAGTTCAGGAATGGCGTATGTGCTGGTGCAGCATCTGGACCCATCGCACGAAAGTATGTTGCCCGAGATTTTACAACGGGTCACAAAAATTCCCGTGCATGAAATTACCGAAGACATCCATCTGGCGCCCGACCACATCTACATCATACCTTCAAACAAAATTTTAACATCAACCGATGGTGTGCTCCAACTCGCACCGCGCAATAAAAAAATTCTAAATCTTTCTATTGATATTTTCTTCACAACACTGGCCGAAGTGCATAAAGAGTTTGCCGTCGGTGTAATATTATCTGGGACAGGTAAAGATGGAACAAAAGGTTTGAAAGCCATTAAGGAATATGGAGGCATTAGCATTGCGCAGGACATGGAATCGGCAGCCTATGATGGTATGCCGGAAAGTGCCATCAATGCAGGCGTGGTGGATTTTATTTTAGCACCCGAAAAAATTCCTGAGCAGCTTCTGCAAATAAACAGGATAGATAAAACAAGTCATGTTTACAAAGAAGAAAAACAACAGAACAATGACGATGAAGCTATTTTTAAACAGATCCTTTCACAGCTTCGCCAGCGCAGCGGCGTTGATTTTATCCATTATAAGGATCCGACCTTACGCAGGCGTATCGCGAGGCGGATTGCCATTGTAAAAAAGAAAAATATCACCAACTATTTAAAGTTTTTGCGGACTGATATAGCTGAACAGGATGCACTTTTTCACGATATGCTCATTCCGGTCACTTCTTTTTTTCGAGATCCCAAAACGTTTCATGCATTAACTGAAACAGTGTTTCCTTCCATCCTTGAAAATAAAAATCCGGATGCACCTATTCGTATATGGGTTGCGGGTTGCTCCACAGGCGAAGAAGCATATTCAATTGCCATCTGTTTGCGGGAATTTTTGGGAGCAAATTCCAATAGCTATCAGGACCGAACAAAAATTCAAATCTTCGCTTCCGATATTTCTGAAAAAGCAATTAAGAAAGCACGCTCAGGAGTTTACGCCGAAGCCGATGTGGAAATGCTTTCTGCATCGCAGCTTGAAAATTATTTTACAAAAAATAATAGTGGTTACGAAGTGAACAAACTCATTCGTGATAGGTGTGTATTTGCGCCCCACAATTTTTTGAAAGACCCGCCATTTGCAAAAATGGATTTAATCAGTTGCCGCAATGTGCTAATTTACATGGATACGTTTTTGCAGAAGAAAGCATTCGCCACCTTTCATTACGCATTGAAAGAAACTGGATTTCTGCTCCTCGGTAAATCCGAATCCATTAGTGCCTCCTCCGATTTGTTTGTACAATTAGCAAAGAAAGAGAAAATTTTTTCGCGCAAGCAAGTTCAAGGCCGGTTCAGGCATGTTGTCACTGAACTAAAAGAAGAAGCTTTTACCAGGAAAGCTAAATCCGTAGCCAAACCTGAAGCTACACAAACCGATTTCAAAAAAAGTGCAGAGGCCATCATGATTTCCAAAGCACCTGCAAGTGTGGTAGTGAATGAGCAAATGGACATCGTGCACATTCACGGAGATCTCACCCCTTTTCTTCAGACACCACAAGGCAAACCCACTCACAATCTTTTGAGTATGGCACGCGATGGTTTAGCCTTTGAATTGCGAAACGCCATTCACAAAGCCTCCAAGGACAATATAGCGGTCACTACAGAAAATATTCCTTTAAAAATATACACTCCCTTGAGTGATCCCGATAGCGATCAGCAGGGGCAACGGAAACAAACTTTGGTGGCAATGGAGATTATTCCAATTACCGATATGGTTGAACGGCATTACTTAATACGGTTCGAGAAAATAATAATTCCGATAGCGAAGGATGGAAAATCAGCTTCATCAGCAAAAACAAAAGCAGGCGAAGCAGAAAAACGAAACGAGCAATTAGAAAAAGAATTGGCGTACAACCGTGAAGATATGCGCTCTATCACCGAAGACATGGAAGCCGCTAATGAAGAACTGCAAAGTGCCAACGAAGAATTGCAAAGCAGCAATGAAGAGATGCAAAGTTTGAATGAAGAATTGGAAACCTCCAAAGAGGAACTGCAATCCACCAACGAAGAACTTATCATCGTAAATCAGGAATTGCTTGATAAGCAGGAACAGCTCGGTGCCGCCCGTTTGTATTCCGAAAGCATCGTTAGCACCATTCGCCATCCGCTTATTGTTCTTGATCAATCCCTTTGCATAAAAACCGCTAATGCTGCCTTTTATAAAAAATTTAAAGTGGATGAAAAGGAAACAGAAAATAAATGGTTTTATGAAATACAGCACCATCAGTTTGATGATGATAAACTTCGATCATTACTCATAAAAGTGCTTTCCCGAAAAGACCATATTGATGACTTTGAAATCACGCTTATTTTTCCTGAAATAGGTGAGCGCGTCCTGCTGATGAATGCGCGGCAGATTAAAAACGAAAAAACAGCAGAGCAATTAATATTGCTTGCCATTGAAGATGTTACCGAAAGAAAACTGGCAGAACAAAAACTAAAAACATTTTCCGAAGAATTAGAAAAGAACGTAAAAGAACGAACCACCGAACTCAAAAAATCAAACGAAGAACTAAAGCAGACCAACACGCAGTTAGACCAGTTTGCCCATGTAGCCAGCCACGATTTGCAAGAGCCACTGCGGAAAATTTTAACTTTTTCCATGCGCTTACAAGACAATCACAAAGCCGAATTGAACACAGAAGTAAAATTCTATCTAGACAAAATTGAAAGTGCTACTTCCCGCATGTCAACGCTTATCCGCGACCTGCTCAATTATTCCCGCTTGCTTAATCACGAAAAATTATTTGAGCAAACCGATTTGAATGAAACACTAAAAAATATTTTAAACGATTTTGATTTACTCGTTGAAGAAAAGAAAGCCGTCATAAAAAGCGATAAACTCCCTACCATTGATGCAGTCCCTTTGCAGATGAACCAGCTTTTTTACAACCTTATCAGCAACGCACTTAAATTTGCTAAGGAAGAGGTTCCTCCAGTTATCAACATTACATCGCGCACACTTTCAGAAAAACAAATTAAAAAATATCCCGCATTAAATCCGTCACTATCTTATGTTGAAATCAGTGTCAAAGACAACGGCATCGGCTTTGAAAAACAATATTCAGAAAAAATATTCACCATATTCCAGCGTCTGCATAGCAGGGATGCTTTTATAGGCACAGGCATTGGTTTAGCACTTACAAAAAGAATTATTGAAAACCACCAAGGCGTAACGTTTGCAATTGGAAAAGAGGATAAAGGTGCAACGTTTCATGTTATACTTCCATTTAAACAACCGCAATAAATAACACAGCCACAAAATATGGATAAAAAAAAATTTATGATTATAGACGATGATGCAGACGACAGGTTCTTTTTCAAGGAAGTAATAACGAAAAAGATAAACTCGGCTGCATGCGTTGAAGCATATGACTGCGCAGATGCCCTCAGCCAATTACGAAAAGCAGACCAGTTGCCGAATTTTATTTTCCTTGATGTAAACATGCCCCGCATGAATGGACGCGATTGTTTAAAACAATTAAAAAGAGATGGGAAACTCAAACAAATTCCTGTCATTATGTATTCCACTTCTTTTTCCGAAGAAAGCATCAAAGAATTTCACCAACTCGGAGCATCAATGTGTCTCAATAAGCCAACAGATATGAATAAACTTCCCGCGCAAATTATGGAAGCAATCAAAGGCCTATAAAACTCCTTACATCAAATACTTCGTTGGCTCATGGCTCGATCGCGATTGCAGGTCTTCTTTTGATAACGTTTGGTTTTTCTTACTTACAACGAAAATTCTCATTATTAAATAATATAATTTCAAACGCCCCTTTACTGCTAATGGACGGAAGTACCATTTTTTATGAAAATCTAAAATTCGCTCGAATTGAAGAAGAAAAACTAATTTCGAAACTTCGTGAGGCCAATGTGCTAAACTTCGGCCAAGTCATTGCCGTTTTACTTGAATCTACAGGCGATATCTCTGTGTTGCATGCGTCTGATAGCGAAAAAAATGAAAGATTCGATAAAAAATTACTTTTAGGCGTAAGGAAAAACCATAAGGTTTTGGTTTAGGGTTGGCCCTGTCCCTGGTATTGACTACGACTGTCATTCTTCTTGTCTTGCAACAGGTGCATTTGAAGATGTCATTTCCATACTTTTCAAGCATGCGGACCGGGAAGGGGATACTGAATTTAGGAAAATCGCTCACCCAGAAGGTGTCAGTTCAACAAAGGCTACAATAAAATACGGGTTTCCGGGCTTCGAATGACTTTTTTGTGCATAAATTATATTGAGGAGCTTTGAGAAAGAGTAATGCTAAAAAGCCCACACTGCGCGTAGTCTCGGACCGTTAGCAGCACCCCTATTGAACGACATCAACACTTGATTGAGCTATAATTTCCTCAACAATATGTGAATTTTGCAACTCTTTGCTCCAATGATGTAACATTCCCCATGTTCAAAGCAGTTATTTTGCAGTATAGTATTTGGCCTATTAGTCAAGATACACATTAAAATTTAATGGATTACGAAGGGGAGATTGATTCATATGTCAATTTCCATATATCATCATCAAATATGTCTTTACCAAGCGAAAAAATATCAGAAAAAAATATCATCGCCATGCTTCAAGCAAACAATCCTTTACCATGGGTAAATTTGTATGATAAATATGCCTCAGCCATGTTCGGTTTAATTTGTAACCTTACAGAAGATAAATTATTGGCAGAAGAAATTTTCGTGAATGCTTTCCGTGAATTAAAACAAAAACAAATTCTTTAAAAGGTTAACTATGCACTTTACCCTATTATTTTGCGCTACACCTATTCCTTTACAAGGAAACATTTAAAAAGATTTGGAATAACCCCAAAAACTTTAAATCCCCCTACAGGAGCTAAACTAATACATCTGCTAATTACTCAATGCAATTCCCTAAACGAAGCCGCTTCCATTCTGGAGATAACTATAAAAGATGCCAAAAAAAGACTTCACATTGAATTTTTAAATCTCCGAATGCTAAATAATATTTCTGAAAATGCACAAAGCCAACGGCATTAATTTTGAGCGCCTGCACAAACCAAAACCATTTATAATAAAAAGTTAAATCGTACAATCTATTATTGCTGGACTGGAAGCCACAGCGACAATGACGGGCATTGTATTTTTTTCACCAATGTTGTGCTTACCAAATATGTACGGTAGAAATGGTTTCAGATAGGATGGAAGTACCAGTACCGTCAGGTGTTCATGTTGCAGATATTATATGAGGTAAAGAAAGTTATTAATGGCACAATGATAGTTATGCTGCATAGGATTGGGTAGTTTAAAAAGCAGCTATACGATAATGCCCCCATCGGTGGCCAATGCGCATAGCCAAACGCTTGTCCGCAAGCTGAATAATGAATTTTTTCTTCCGACTGGGTAAACGAAAGACCATAAAATAAAAAGCCTTCTACGTACTATCTTTCCTGTGTAGAAGATTCATTAATCTCCGCATCTACCCCTGATATGGAGGAAGAAGTATTTGCTAAATTCCCAAGATTTGAAACCTTATGTCGTATCGTTTCCGAAGATTTGCTAGTAAAAAGTCAATCCTCACTTGACGATTTTAAGAATTCTTCACCTTCCCAGCGGTATGAAAATTTATTGGCCACAAGACCTGATTTAATTCAAAGAATCCCACAACACCAATTGGCAAGCTTTTTAGGAATTACCCCACAATCATTAAGCCGTTTGAAAGCAAGACTCGTCAAAGTGAAAAAATAATTCTTTTTCATTTCTTACCTTAAGTGAACGTTTTTCAGGTCCTGTCCATGCAACTTTGTACTATCTTTTAATATAAAAATTAAAAATATGCAAAATTGGATTTTAGTAATTGTTTTTGCCGCACTATTTGCCAGCCCTATCCAGCTCCAAGCACAATATTCGAAAAATGACAGTAAGCACCGCAAGTTCTTTATTGGAAGCACCTTTTTTGTGCTTGGCAATTTAATTCCTGATGACAACTCCCCAGACTTTTTACAATTGAACTTGGGTTACCGGTTAGGCCCAAAAAATGCCATTTCTTTGGAGCTGAAAACTTGGAAATATGCCTGGCCACTTGGCATTCCATATGGCAATTCTTTTGAAAACGAAGGAAAAGGTGAATATTCTTTATTAAAAATGTAGACATGAAAATGGACCTTTCAAGCACAAAGTAAATTCCGCCCCTTAGCTTTCAATTCATAAGGTGCTTATTAAACATTGGGTATTTCCGTATTGATTAAATCCATTCTATAAAAAAACAATCTAATACGAGCTGAAATTATTTTAAAATCAGCCACTTATTCAGCGGTTGAAAGCCCTTATTTCTCCTATATATTCATCCTGTATTTGATCCGTAATCAAGTACAGGACTTGCTATTTGACTTCATTCAATCTTAAAGCTACAATTAGCTATCTTGTCCCTTGCAAATAGACCAATCCCTAATTACTTCCTTTGGTCTTGCATCATCAGGTAACTCTCTATATATTAGGCTTATCTATCATGCTGGATGATGTGCAAATAATAGTAGAAAATTCGAGGGCTATGGCCCACTGTATTTTTTTTGCAATTCAATCAAAATTGACACACAGACGGCTATTTACTTTTATACTTAAAATCAGCAACGAAAGCCCTGTCTCAACTATTACAGTGGTCGATTTAAACACTATTAAAAGATAACCATGTCTAATAAAGTCGAAAATTCACAGTGTATTCCTTATGGTCCTAAACAACTTCCGTGGACTTCTCAGTTGCCAGAAGGAGCCGTAATAACAAAGCCAAGTAATGACCCAAAGGAAGCGTACGTTTCTGTACCACCTAAGGATGTCAATGGAAACTTCCCACAAATTGACTACAGCCAATTCGAAATCCCTCCTACTGGGTTAACAGATGAGGAACGAGAAGTAGCTTTAGCTTCCTTTAAAGTTTTTATTGAAACCCAACATTCCAGTTTTGCAGGTTTTCAAGGGAACCAAGATCAGAATTATGCTGACCGCTTTCCCTACCTGATGGACATGCATGCCAATAATATAGGAGATCCTTTTAGCAGTGGTCGATACACCCTCAACTCAAAATTCTGTGAGCGAGCAATTTTAGACTACTTTGCCGCTTTATGGAACAACAAATGGCCCCATACAGCTGCTCCCGATCAAGAAGATGCAAAAACCAGGTACTGGGGATATGTACTCACGATGGGGTTTACCGAAGGGAATATTTACGGACTATTCAATGCCAGAGACTATCTTAAAGGCAGGACAATACTTGAAGATCAAAAAACAAATATGGAAATTGACTCTTATACCAAAAGAGGCAGAGAAACAAGGGGACAACATTTTTCTTATAAAGCTCCTATAAAGAATGAGGAAACTTCGGGAAATACATACACCCCTGTACTCTTCTATTCAGAAGATGTACATTACTCCATTCAAAAGGCATCACATTTGTTAGAATTACCTACTTTTCAGCAGATAGGACAGGAAAAATATCAGGGACAGTGTCCCATTACCAAAGATGGAAGTTGGCCAGAGATGGTTCCTTCCCATGATTTTGATAAAGACAATCCACAGTCTGGATCAGTCAAAATTGACGAGTTGACTCAATTAGTCCATTTTTTTGTTGATAAAGGTTATCCCGTTGTAGTAGTTGCAAACATTGGAACCACCTGGAAGGGGGCTTATGATGATGTACCTGCGATTAACGCCATGTTTGAAAAGCTTGGCAAAGACTATCCATGGCTTTGGGAACGTAAAGTGGTTTACAGAAAGGATGAAAATGGAAACCCGTTAGTTGATATACGGAGGGGTTTTTGGCTTCATGTTGACGGTGCACTTGGTGCGGCTTACCTCCCTTTTGTAGAAATGGCGCATAACCGCAAACTTATGGATCAAAAAGGCCCGATTTTTGACTTTAGGAATCCAGCTGTGATGAGTGTCGGTTGCTCTATGCATAAATGGCTTGGCGGTCCATGGCCTTCAGGAGTCTTTATGACTAGAACTGGCTATCAGTTATTACCCCCAGATGCAGCAAGCTCATTTTTAGGTACGCCTGACACCACACTAGGTGGCTCTCGTTCTGCCTTTTCGCCCATGATTCTTTGGGATTATTTTTCTAGGATGAGCTATGAAGACAACATGAATAAGGCCATTGAAACAGAAAATGTTTCGGCCTATCTTGAAGCAGAATTGTTCAAATTTGAATCTGAATTGAAATCGCGATTTGGTGACGAAGTCGATTTATGGATCGCACGGTCACGATTGAGCCTGACAGTTCGTTTTCGGTTGGTTAACGAAACATTAAATTACAAATGGTCCTTAGATACAGATAGGTTATGGGTTCCTGTTTCCGGAAAAGAACGCCAGCTGCGTTCCTATTCCCACATCTTCATCATGCACTCAGTAGGCAAAAAACGTGTCGATGCCTTTATGGCTGATTTGAGAGAAAGCTGTAAAGATGACTGGCATGTTGCCTTTCCTAAAATAGATATTAGTGCTGTACCACCAGCTCCCAACCCAGAACAACAGAAGCTTTTATTCTCTTAGGCATTTATGCCTTAGTAGTAGCTTATTCCTATGCTACATTAGGAAGCAAGATTATCTCCAATGCAGGTCCAATTGCATTCATATTAAAAGGCCTTGGAGATGGGGTTGTTACAGGTGCTTTAAGCATACTTATGTGGCTATCCTATGTCATATCAATATCCCTTTTTGTTAAAGGTTTTGCTAGATACCTACTTCAATTTCTGCACCTAGAATCCACAACATGGTCAATAGGATTGGTTGAAGTACTTGTTATTGCATTTTCACTGCATTAAATTTTTTCGGTAGTAAAGCAGTAGGCAAAGTTGATGACATATAGTAGCTGAATGAAATCATGGCTATTTATCTCTTTTCAGTAAAAAGTTGATCTGGACACAGGATTTAGACAGGCTTTCAAACCACTTGGCCTAGCAACAATTTTTCAGTATATTCGTTCATATGATAAATAGTTTTATCAAATGATAGGAACACAGGAAACATCTACGGAGCACTATGAAGAACTAGTCCGAATCCTTGGTAAGGGATATATCAGGGAAAAGGTTGAAAGTCCTTTTGACTTCATTCACATAGCGATAAAGGGGATAAATGCCCATGTTATAGTGAATTTCAGAAATTACTTCAATATTCCAGCTGACACTGCCGCAGCAATGTTAAACATCTCTGAACCAACAATATACCGATGGTTAAAGACAAACAAGATGTTGGATTCATTTTTCTCTGTTAAGTTATTTGAAGTTACGGATCTGTTCCTCCATGGTTCAGAAGTGTTTGGTAGTAAGGATAATTTTTTCAAGTGGATGAAACTACCAAACATGGCCCTTGGCGGAATGGAACCGCAGAAACTAGTGGCTTACCCGGATGGTGTTTCCAAAGTAAGGGATGTACTTGGACGAATCGAACATGGTGTTTATAGCTAATTATGCTACTATACAGAATCACTGGTAGCAAGTATGCAGCTGATTTAAGTGGAATTGGGGCAGCTATAACAGGAGGTAGGTGGAACAAAAAAGGCACAGCAGTTTTATATACTGGTGAATCAATAGAAATCGCACTTCTCGAAACAATTGTTCATGCGCCACCAATGCTAGTCCTAAAATTGGATCTATTAACCATCGAAATACCAAATGATTCGATAACCACCATAAAAACAAAAGACCTCCCACCTAACTGGATGGACTACCCAGCTCCATCAATCCTCGCAGAAATTGCTGAAAGCTGGATAAAAAAAGGAGTTAATATAGCACTTAAAGTCCCGAGTGCGATTATTCATTCAGCAAATAATTATATATTGAATTGTTCACACCCTAATTATCGAACCAAAGTAAAGCTAAAAAAACAACAGGATTTTCATTTCGACTCTAGGTTAAACAGTTAATCAAGCAATATGCAGCGAATAGAACAAATTGCCATTTGGATAAAAGATATAGAAAATAAAATGAAGCCTATTTTAATCCTATCAATATTTATTACAACTGCTTTATTGGGGTGTAGTACAAATAATAAAACGTATAACAATCATTTAAGTCAAAGTCTAGAAGATTGGCTTGGTAAGCCAATCTCCGACAGAGAGGCATTAGAAGATTTAGCTTTTTCAAAAGAACCATTAACAAAACCTGAAATAAAATACAATACCGCCCTTCTCTTTCAAGACAAACAGAAGCAAATGAAAAATGATTTTGAGAATCAATGGAACGCTCGCGAAATAGAATACAATGGAATAAAAATGCCCTTTTATTACAATAAATTTGGGGATGCACCTTCAGATGGGAGAAGTTTGTTTATCTCCTTACACGGTGGTGGTGGCACACAGGCCAATGTCAACGACCAACAATATGAAAATCAAAAGCATTTGTATGATCATACAATGAGTACGCTTGAAGGCATTTACCTGGCACCAAGAGCTCCTACCGATACGTGGAATTTATGGCATCAGGATCATATTGATGATTTACTAAATATCATCATCCAAATGTCTATCGCTTTAGAAAATGTAAATCCCAATAAAATATATTTATTAGGGTATTCAGCAGGTGGGGATGGGGTGTATCAATTGGCTCCAAGGATGGCAGATAGATGGGCAGCAGCAGCTATGATGGCAGGACACCCCAATGAAACCTCCCCTTTAGGACTTAAAAATACTCCCTTTGCGGTACATGTTGGCGCACATGATGATGCTTATGATAGAAATCTAAAAGCGAAAGAATGGAAAACCATGTTGGACGATCTTGAAAAAAACGCTCCGGGAACCTATCTTCATTCCGTTAAACTTCATGAAGGTTTAGGGCACTGGATGAATCATGAAGATGCTGTCGCTTTACCATGGATGAAAAACTACTACCGTAATCCTATTCCTGAAAAAATTGTTTGGAAGCAGGATGATAGGCATCACAATCGTTTTTATTGGTTGGGAGTTCCTGAAGATTTAATTGAAACTGGGGGGGAGGTGATTGTTGAATACAATAACCTACGGAATGAGATAAATATACTTTCCAATTACAGCAATGTCCTAGAATTATACATCAATGATAAAATGTTGAATTTGGATGAACCTGTTACCATAAAATATCAAGGCGAAACCATTGCGCAAAAAACCATTAAAAGATCTCTTTTAAATAGCTACAATACCCTGTCTATTAAAGGAGATGCTGAATTGTCATTCCCTGGAGTAATTAGGGTTATCAACAATGAAACCGTCCAGGAATGAAAAACCAATCGTCGATCAATTGAAAGATCTATTGGACAAAGCAAGAAAGATAGATTTGGAATAAAATTGAAGTAACTGAATTTGAATTAGTTTCATCAGGTAATAGAAGAACTATTACCTATTTCAGGTTTAAGATTTGCCAGTAAATGAGCTAAAGGCCATAAGCCCTCGAAGAGCCAAATCTCAGTCGAGGATGTAAACTTAAAATCGAAGAATTTATCCATTTCTCACTGCTTGTACTTTTAAATTAATCAAAAACCTACTACACTTGTAAGACAAACAAGTTGGAGCTATTTTTTTCCAATGGGGTTGTTTATGAGAGGGTAAAAAAATTAGCCATCTGGTCAATTGATTGAAATCCTCAATAGTTGTTTATTTGATCCATTTTCTAAAAAGTCTTTTTATGTCGAGATTGTTTTTTTGGGTTTTAACCATGGTAACAGTTATTTTTTCAAGTTGCACTTCCAAATATGCCATTTTGGATCGCAATTTTGAGACAGGAAAAATTTTGATATCAGGGAAGATAATTGATATTCAACTTATTGACGAAAGGCCAGATGTCACAAGTGAAAAAATAAAGCTGAATGCAATTTCTTTTCCTGGACAATCTGATAAGGTTTCGCCAAACTTAAATGAAAATCAAAGGCAATTAATTATTGAACAGATAAGGTCCTATTTTTTTAATAGTGAGTCGGAAATTAAAGTAAGATGTTCTATCATCGTGGGGTTTCAAGAATTCTCAGCACATACCTTTCATGAAAGGGAATATGTTGAATTTGAAACCAAAGTTGAGCTATTAAATGCTGCTGGTACGATGACAAAGTTTTGTACATCGACAGCTTTTTTTGAGGCGAAATCTATGGATGCGAATTATGACTTTATAGACAAACTTTATTTAAAGGCAATCAGAACATCAATTTATGAGTGTTTTGAGAAATTGGATGGTTTACCCAAAAATGCGAACTAGAATAGACTACGTAGGGTTGATTTTGTCAGTTATTTCTTAGCATTCAAATTAAAACAGTAATTTGAAACACAGGGGTATTTAAGAGCCAACCTAAAAAAGTTAAACCTACTGACTGTTATTAATTTAAATAAAACGAAACAGGCATAGTAATTTGGAAATAAGTTTATATTAGGTGAAAAATAGTCTTATAATAAATAGAAAAGAACCCTCATAAGACAAGACTAATCAGAATTTCGCTTCTCTTAAAAACCCAACATGACAAGCACGAAACCTTACCAAAAAGGAAGATTATTTACACGACTTGTATTCATTGGAATAATGTATTTTGGATTAAATAGCCAAATAATGGCCCAAGAAGCGTTTAGCAAAATTAATGCCTATGCAAGTATTGGAGCCGTCCCAGGATTAGAGGCGTTGATGAATATTGAAGTACTTGTAATCGATGGTGGTTACCTCACTTGGTATGGGAGAGCAGGTTTAGGATATGGAGGAGTGCTATTAGCGGAAGGTGGCCCTGGGGTATTGGCAGCCATGACCATGTTAACAGGAAGGAAAAATCACCATATAGAGATCAATGGAGGGGCATTTGTCGGTTATGACAATTATTATGGTGATACTTTTGTTTTACCCAGTTTAGATCTCGGTTACCGGTTCCAAAAACCAAGTGGCGGCATCCTATTCAAAATAAAAGCAGGAATTCTTGGCTATGGATTAGGCTTGGGTTACGCTTTTTAAAGGATTTTATTTTGGCGGCATTGGTGCGGAATAAAAGCATTACTGTTTCCACTATACCAAGTCATTGATTATAACCATTGTTACTTTTTTGCTGCAGGTCAAAAAGAGTAACCAAAAAAACCCGCCGCTGAGTATCTTTTTGGCTAAAATTTAAGGCCTCCCCACACAGGCAAACTCCTTTGTTTTTGGTTTAACTGTTAAGGTTGTAAATTAGATGTTACCGGAACCAAAAACTTCGTCAAACAGTGCCTGTGCCCTTGCCTCCCCCGCTCAAATTTCTTAACGCCAAAAATCTACAAGGCGGAAATTCAATGGTCATTTGTGTTCGGTTGCCAATTCAAAACTGTAACGGGGCAGGCTAAAGCCAATTCCTATTGAATTAATTCTTGGAAAGATGTAATGGATACAATTTTCAATAGCCCCTAGCTTTAGCTGGGGGATGGTAGAATTTACACGTATTTGTGGCTTTAGCCAAATCTTTATACCAAAGTGCTTAGCATTAAATTTAAGCGATTGTTACAACTTCAGCCTTTTTCCATGAATGTTGAAAACTTTGTTCATGATATCGATAAAAACAAGCACGATATTATGTTTCCGGTGGTTTCGAAAGGCTCAACCACCGGAAACGTAAGCCTGTCGAAGGCAACAGTATCGATGAAAACATATTTTACCTTATATTGCCCCTCTAACCAAAGAATAATAATTGGTTAGCAAACGGAATACCTTGATTTTGAATTCTTTTTTTAGGAATCGTAGCACAATTCAAAAAATTTGCGTGCTTCCTATTGTGAAACTAGGATTCTAAAATTGCAGCAATTGATGCAAGCCTCACCATTTGAGAGAAAGGTCAAGAACAAGCGATAATAAATAGTATAATAAAAAGCTACCCCTATTCAAAAAACCATGCCTTCAACCATGAAAACCCCAGGCGTTTACATCGTCGAAAAAGATGCCTTTCCAAATTCAGCTGTACCTGTGGCAACTTCCATTCCGGCTTTTATTGGCTATACCAAAAACACCTGCTATCAAGGTAAAAGTTTGCACAACAAGGCCATTAAAATTCATTCCTTTCCGGAATTTTTGGAATATTTTGGTCATGAACCTCCCTCGATAAAATTTGATATTGAAAAAGGTCCTGCAGATGCTCCGGATTTTACCTATGGAGACGACAATGCCGCATATACCCTTAAACCAACCGGGCCCATCTATCGAATGTACAGCGCCCTACGATTTTTTTATCAGAATGGAGGCGGTACATGTTACATTATAAGTGTGGGCGATTACAGTGGCCCTCTAGAATTAAGTGCGCTAAAGTCAGGAATCGCAGTCCTAGAAAAAGAAATTGAACCCTCCCTGCTCGTCATTCCAGAGGCAATAGAATTAATAGCTCCTACGCATACGGAATTAAATGACAAATATGCGGCGGCTTATGAAATACAATCCGATATGATAAACCATTGTGGTACCAGGGGCAACCGAATGGCCATTTTGGACATTCCGAGACCTAACATTTTAAAAACGCAGAAATCCAGATGACAGTATCCAATGCAGCACCCCGGTGGGGTGCAATCTTGGTAGCCCTGGGTAAGCCGACGCAGGAGGTGCGACCCGGGGTGTAAATGAGTTGCCATTTGTAGGGCATTAGCCTCCGGTAAGCTCAACAGTGAAACCGGCTTTTCACTAATGCCAGTGGCCCCTTACTCGTGAGTTTTAACATCTGTCATCAGTAGGCTTAGAGTGGGCTATGCGTAGAGAAAGCCGTGGGAATCTCCAGCAAGGAGGGACTGCCACACCCTTTCCCACCGCACCCCCCCAAAAAAAAGGGTTCGCAGTGACGATTTAGCTAGTTTTATAGACGTTCTTACCCCGAACTCAGGTCAATAAATAATCGTCATTCCGAGACCTAACATTTTCGAAATGCAGAAATCCAGATGACAGTATCCAATGCAGCACCCCGGTGGGGTGCAATCTTGGTAGCCCTGGGTAAGCCGATGCAGGAGGTGCGACCCGGGGTGTAAATGAGTTGCCATTTGTAGGGCATTAGCCTCCAGTAAGCTCAACAGTGAAACCGGCTTTTCACTAATGCCAGCGGCCCCTTACTCGTGAGTTTTAACATCTGTCATCGGTAGCGGCTATTGGGAACCCCTTGCGAATCCATCCGAGAGCATTGATGCCTTTAGAAAAAACGTGACCCCAAGCCAAGCAGCGTACAATTCTTATGCAGCGGCCTATTATCCCTGGCTACATACTTCCCTTTATCAGGAAACAGACCTCTCCAGCGATAATTTATCGAGCAATACCAAGAAAGAAATAGACACCTTGCTCAAAATGGAAGCTACCAAATTTCCTGAAGATTCAAAAGGAGCCGTTTTGCTTTTAATTTCAGAACTAACTGGACAACCTGCAGGTGAAGGAGCAAACAAGCCTCCCGAGGAAAACCCAAAATTAAGTGAAGGAGTCTTGATTTGGGGAGCCCGCACATTAGATGGCAACTCCCTGGACTGGAGGTATATCAGTGTACGGCGTACCGCCATCTTCCTGGAACAATCAATTAAATTAGCTATCGAAGCTTATGTATTTGAAGCCAATGTTGCCAGTACCTGGGTGTCAATAGAAAGCATGATTTCCAACTTTTTAACAGGAGTATGGAAACAAGGAGGGCTTGTGGGTTCAAGTCCGGCAGATGCCTTTTCGGTGGCGGTAGGTTTGGGAGCTACCATGACAGGAGAAGATATTTTGGAAGGCATCTTGCGGGTGTCCGTAAAAGTAGCCCTAAGCCACCCAGCCGAGTTTATCGAAATCAATTTCGAGCTGCAAATGCAGAAATCGTAATGGCTAAATACAAACGGTCATTAAGGCCAATATCAACCATACAATACTTATAGAAAAAGCAAAGGCAGACCCTAATAATGTGACTCCCCTTGCGGAGTATTTGTGAAATATAATATAGTCCCTCCCACTGGAATCAGCAGTTGATTTAAGACCGTTAAATGTGCTTCAGGCACTATTCCAATTGAACCAAAGAATTTACCTATATTTCGCTAAAAAAATATATAAACCTTTATAATACACTAAATTAATAGGTTTTATATTGTGAAAATATAGGCAATCCCGAGTATCTTCGAAAGATAGAATTGTCCAATGGTTTGTTAAGACTAAAAAGTGAGACAGTTGTATTAAATAGGTGAAGTTTTAATTGACAATTCACCCAAGAATACAGCATTCTCAACCCTTTACCACTATTCCAATGTCCGGTAATTTCAGTTCAGAGATCCTATTTAGTGCCTGGCCGAAAAGTTTTAAACGATTGATAATCAAAAAGATAAAATCTATTACTTGATCGAATGATTGCGCAATTG
>Ga0335398_10001869_pt1 | contig 34525 bp, 35 predicted proteins | sample BON03_FD_205742 | JGI IMG/M metagenome (GOLD analysis project Ga0335398, IMG submission 205742) | Freshwater microbial communities from Lake Bonney liftoff mats and glacier meltwater in Antarctica - BON-03 (spades assembly) (version 2) | ecosystem: Environmental > Aquatic > Freshwater > Ice >... | reverse complement strand
GAAAAGCCGCTGGCCGCCGTGCAGATGGGCCTGATCTACGTTAATCCGGAGGGCCCCAACGGCGAGCCCGACCCGGTCGCCGCCGCCCGCGACATTCGCGAGACCTTCGCCCGCATGGCGATGAACGACGAGGAGACCGTCGCGCTGATCGCCGGCGGCCACAGCTTCGGCAAGTGCCACGGCGCCGCCAACCCCGATCAGTACGTCGGCCCGGCGCCCGAAGCCGCTCCGCTGCAGGAGCAAGGACTGGGCTGGAAGAACAGCTTCGAGAGCGGCAACGGCGACGCGACGATCGGCAGCGGCCTAGAGGGGGCTTGGACGACCAATCCGGTCCAATGGGACAACGACTACTTCGAGCTGCTTTTCGGGCAGGAGTGGGAGAAGACCAAGAGCCCGGCTGGCGCCTTCCAGTGGACGCCGAAAGATGGTGCCGCCGTGGCCACGGTGCCCGATGCGCAGGACCCTTCAAAGAGCTACGCACCGGTGATGTTAACGACCGACCTCGCGCTGCGGATGGACCCGATCTACGAGCCGATCTCACGCCGCTTCTATGAGAACCCGCAGCAGCTGGCCGATGCTTTCGCGAGGGCCTGGTTCAAGCTGACGCACCGAGATATGGGGCCGATTACGCGTTACCTCGGCCCGCTCGTTCCCGCCGAGCCGCAGATCTGGCAGGACCCTGTTCCCGCCCCTGATCACGAGCTCTTTGATGCCGCTGATGTGGCGAGCCTGAAAGCGAAGATTCTTGAATCGGGCCTTTCTATCTCGCAGCTCGTGACGACCGCCTGGGCGGCGGCATCAACCTACCGCGGCACCGACAAGCGCGGCGGCGTTAACGGGGCGCGAATTCGCCTTGAGCCGCAGAAGGATTGGGAGGTCAACAATCCACCCGAGCTGGCTGAGGTGCTGAAGACTCTCGAGGAAGTTCAAAAAGAGTTCAACGACGCGCAGACCGGCGACAAGTGGGCCTACATGGCCGGACTTATCGTCCTAGGCGGCTGCGCAGCGGTTGAGCAGGCCGCTAAGAACGCTGGCTACGACGTGACCGTTCCCTTCACGCCCGGATTCTCCGACGCATCGCAGGAGCAGACCGATGTGGATTCGTTCGCGGTGCTCGAACCGACCGCTGATGGCTTCCGCAACTACCTCGTGGACGGGCATTTGCGACCAGCGGAAAAGCTGCTCGTGGACCGCGCCAACCTACTTACGCTGACCGCGCCGGAGATGACCGTGCTCGTAGGCGGCATGCGCGTGCTGGGCGCCAACTACAAGGGCTCCGAGCATGGCGTCCTAACCGATAAGCCAGGAACATTGACGAACGATTTCTTCGTCAACCTGCTCGACATCGACACCGTCTGGCAGCCGACGTCGAAGGCCGAAGAGAGCTTCGAAGGGCGCGGCCGCGACAGCGGCGAGCTGAAGTGGACAGGCAGCCGCGTTGACCTCGTCTTCGCTTCGAACTCCGAGCTGCGTGCGCTGGCCGAGGTCTACGCCAGCGAGGACGCAGGCGACAAGGCCGTCAGCGACTTCGTTGCCGCCTGGGCCAAGGTCATGCGCCTTGACCGCTTCGACGTCGCTTAGTGGCATACAGCTGAGAGCAGCGGGTAGGATCGGCAGATGCGAACTGTCCTGATCACGACCGCGAACGGAATGTTCGGGGGCGGGCTCGCGCGGGAATTAGCTGGCGCCCCTGACGTGCAGGTCCGGGCAATGGTCCGCGACCGATCAAAGTTCACCGCGGAGGCACCCAACATCGAGGTAGTCGAAGGTGACATGGACCGTCCAGAGAGCCTCGTCGAGCCGATGGAAGGGGTCACAAACGTCTTCCTTGCAGCGCCGATCAGTGACCAGATAGGCCCGCGCTACAGGAATGTCGTCGAAGCAGCGAAGAACTCTGGCAAACCCCACATCGCAGCGATCCACGGGGCCGTGAACCACAAAGGCGACAAGCTCGAAGAGACTTTCGGCGCAGGTATCGAAGCGCTTAAATCTTCGGGCCTACCTTGGACGCTGATCTCACCAACCTCGGTGATGGAGACGGCTTTGAACGCAATCGAGGGCACTGCGCCGCTCGGCTGCGTGCTCAGCATGACCGGCGACGGAAAGAACGCCCTAGTTGCCAACCGCGACGTAGCGGCCGCAACACGCGCGGTCGTCACCGGAAGCGGCCACGACGGCAAGGACTACAAGATCACCGGGCCGCAGCTCTTGGACATGGAACAGATCTGCACCGCAATCTCTAAGCAGGTCGGCCGCACAATCACTTACTACGACCTGCCGGAAGACGAGTTCGCAGCGATGATGCTGAAGAACACTGAGATCAAAGACCCAGCCGTACTCGAACAGATCGTGATCATGCACCTTCGAGCCTGGAAGGAAGGCCGCGCTGAAGTGATCACCGACACCTTCACGGAGCTCACCGGAGAGCCCGGAACAAGCTTGGAAGGTTGGCTCAAGACGAACCACCAGCTCTTCGACGCCAAGCCAAGCATCGCGCAGCGCGCGACCGGCGCGTTACTGCGCGGCAAGTACGGCAAGTACGCCAAGCCGTGAGGCTGGGCTGCCGCGCCTGCTCCGGCCGCCCACTTGCGCCGCAGCGGTAGTGCTGGCCCTAGCCCTCCGGCAGTGGGCCGTGGCGAAGTTCCAGCAGCTCCAAATCGATCAGGTCTTGACCGCGGCCGGCCAGCCGCTTGAGAGCGACGAGGCTCGCGAGGCCAGCGAAACGTATGAGTTCGCCGCGAAACTCGATTGCCTCTGCCCCAGCATCAATCGTTTCGAAGTCGAGCGGCGCAAGCCCGCCCCTCATCACGTCAATAACCCCTGCCGTTGGGGCTTCCAGCCGGAGATGTTCGCGGCCGGTGATTCGCTCCAGGCTCAAGGGAAGATTATCGCGCGGAATTGCGCCCAGATCCTCAAGCGCCAGCAACACCGCACGGTCGTTCTCAGCGTCATCGGGGATCAGCAGGTCACAGTCCTCGGTCGTGCGCACGACGTTGTGCGCGATCACTGCCATCCCACCGATTACGACGAAGCGCGCGCTGCGAGCAGCGAACGCCCGCGTCACCGCGACGAGGTCAGGTGCGACCGACATCAGCCTGCCGTGAGACTCGCGCGGCGGCGGCGAGCTCGAAGGCGAACCGCGTCAGGCCGTCTGCCGCTTCAAGGCACTGAGAGGGTGTCATCGCCATGTCGCGGCGCGCGGCATCGAGCGCGTCCTCGCGGTTGGCGCGCTCGAACTCAGCTTTGCGGCGGGGGCTGTCAAGTGGTTCGGCGATTCAACCATTGTAAAGACAGCAGTTACGGAGCCCGCTTGCGCGCCGCCCCGGCAGTTGCGAAGATCACTCAATGACATCAGTCAGTAGCGACACAGCCTCCGCCCCGCTCCCAGCGCACTGGTACGCCGATGAGAAGCAGGCGCGCGACGAGCGCGACCTGATCTTCCACCGCTCCTGGCAGGTCGCCGCGCTTTCAAAGGACCTGCGCGAAGCGCAGTCGATGACGACGGCGAAGATCTGTGGAATGCCGGTCGTGATCACGCGTGACGCCGACGGCGAGCTCCACGCGATGCTGAATGTCTGCCCGCACCGGCGGCGCCGTGATCGCGCAGGGCTCGGGCCCGGCGAAGCTGCTCCAGTGCCCAAACCACGCTTGGGTCTACGGCCTCGACGGCAAGCTGAAGTCGGCGCCGCGGACCGAACGTGAAGACGATTACTCCTGCGAGGGAATGGACCTAAAGCCGGTCGCGGTGCTCGAGTGGGGCCCGCTGCTGCTGGTCAACCTCGATGCCGACGCCGAGCCGCCGCTCACTGAATTGGCGACGATGCAGGACTCTGTTGAGCGCTACGGCTTCGCCTTCGACGAGCTTGAGCCGATGCCCGAGCAGTTCGAGTGGGAGATCGAATGCGACTGGAAGATCCTGATCGAGAACTACCTCGAGTGCTACCACTGCGCCACCGTCCACAAGGACTTCTCGCAGGTCATTGACGTTTCTCCAGAGCGTTACGCGCTTTCGCCCGATGGGCTGCTGCTGACCGCAACGGCGCCGGTGCGCGACACCTCGAAGGTAGAGCAGCAGCAGAAGATCCTTTCAACTGAAGGCGGGCCGGTCACCGAAAGCCACTGGCACATGCTGTTCCCGGCGACGACCTTCAACGTCTACCCAGGCGAAGGCGCGATGGAGATCACCTGGTTCTGGCCGACCGGCGTCAGCAAGTCGAAAGCATGTTGCATCTTCTTCAAGATGCCTGGCGCCAGCGACGAGTACATCGAACAGCTAACCGATTTTGGAATCCAAGTGATGGAAGAGGACAACGCTCTCTGCGCACTGATGCAGGAAGGGATGGCCTCCGGCGCAATTGCTTCCTCACGCCCTTTGCCGAAGAGCGAAGCGCTCGTTGTCGCCTTCCAAAAGCTTGTCCGCCGCGCGCTGGCCTGAGGCCGCAGCGAAGCTACAAGCTAGAGAGGCTCGACCTAACCGGCCGGAACAGAGCTGCAGCTAGCGCCGGCGCAGGCGTTGACCTTATTTAGCTTCGCGATCATCTTCGCTTTGATTGCCGCGTAGGCAGGATCGTCCGCAAGGTTGTTGATTTCGAACGGGTCGGCCTTCAGGTTGTAGAGCTCTTCGCCACCGCTGACCTTGTAGATGACGTACTTCCAATCGTCGGTGCGGACGCCCTTGTAGGCCTGATCCCAGCGATTTGAGGGTATAGACGCGCTTGAGAAGAGCGGCTGTGGAGCCTCAATCGAAATCGCGCGGTCAGGGCGCTTCTTTGGGTTCTTGGCGGTCGGCAGCAGCGAAACGCCGTCGAGCGTGCGGCCTGCTTTCGCCTTGGCGAGATCAAGAATCGTTGCAGCGAAATCGACGTTCGATACCTGCCCCTTAACCTTGCGGCTCTTCGGCACTCCCGGCCCAGCGACGATGAACGGCACGCGCAGCGACTCCTCGTATGGAAGGAACTTGTCGCCGGGGACGCGATGCTCGCCTTGCATCCAGCCGTTGTCGGAGGTGAAGATGATCGTCGTGTTGTCGTACTGCCCGGTCGCTTTGAGCTTGGCGACGATCTTCGCTACGTGGTCGTCAACCGCCAGCAGCGAGCCGACACGGCCTTCGTAGTTGAGCTGCAGTTGCGCGATCGAAGCGTCAGTGAGCACGGGCAGGTTGGCCGTCATGTTGGCGGGAAGCTTCGCGAAACTAGCCTCGCCTTGGTTAAAGTTCGGCGGGCGCGGCAACGTGTAGCCCTTGCTCTTCGCTGCGTAGCGCGGCGGCGGGCGCGGGTCAACTCCGGGACGGCCGAGCAGCGATGGTGAGCTGGCAACATCCTCGCGGTGCGGGGAGGCTGGCGACCACCACATAAAGAACGGCTTCTTCTGGCTCTTCTCCTTCTCGAGTAGCCCGGCAAACACGTCGCCAGTTACGTCAACGGTGTAATCCTTCGCGTTCTCGCTGCCGAAATTGGTGTATGGCGGCGGGCCGAAGACGGCGCGCAGCTTCTTGACGATTTCGAGGATCACCGGCTCTGGCTTGTCGATCACCTGAATGTTTGCGAAGTCGACCATCTTGTGAGCGAAGGCCGAGTCGCCCCAGGTCTTCTCGCCCTTACCGTCGAGGCTCATCACGAAGTTGAAGTAGTCATACGAGGAGAGGTCGAGCAGCCCGCGCCAGACGTCAAAGCCTTTCGGCTTTTCGCCCTTGCCGGTCTTCGCGCCGTAGCCGTTGAGCCACTTGCCAACCATCCCTGTGCGGTAACCAGACTTCTGCAGCCAAGTCGGCAAGATGTTGCCGCGGTCCTTCATTCCGTACCAGCCGTAGGGGAAGAAGTTGCCAATGACCTTGTGGTTGTGGGCGTACTGCCCGGTGATGAAGGTTGCGCGCGCCGGGCAGCAAAGCGGGAATGAATCGACCGCGTCAGAGAAGCTCGTTCCGCGGTCGGTGAGCAGCTTCTTGACGTTCGGCATGTGGACGAGGTCGGCCGCGGCCTGATCGTCGGTCATAATTACGACGATGTTCGGCTGCTTGCCCTTGCCGGCGCCGGCTTTACGCGCCTGGGCGGGCGCCGCAGCTAGAGCGAGGCAGGCCAGCGAAACGAGAGCAAGGACGGGAAACTTAGCCATTTTTCAACAATACCGGGATCTGTCGGCCGCGGCGCAGGTAGGCGTCATCTGGCTATCTGATCCTCCTACAGCGGCAAGGTAGGCTCCGTGCGATGAGCAACCCTGACGCCTTCGAAGAGGCCGCCGCGCGATCGCTAGCTGGCGGCAGCGACCGCCACCGCGCGAAAGCGCTCGAGCAGGGCCGGCTTCCGGTGCGCGAACGCGTTGCGCTGCTGCTCGACGAAGGCTCGTTTGCCGAGGAGGGCCTACTCGCTAACTGGCAGCAGGACGGCCTTGGCGCCGACGGCGTTGTAACCGGCGTCGGAACCGTTGCTGGCCGCCCGGTTGCTGTGATGGCCAACGACCCGACCGTAAAAGCAGGCTCCTGGGGCGCGAAGACGGTCGAGAAGATTCTGCGAATTCAGGAGCGCGCTTTAGAGCGCCGCATCCCGATCGTCTACCTAGTGGATTCGGCCGGAGCCCGGATCACCGACCAAGTGAAGATGTTCCCCGGGCGGCGCGGCGCCGGAAGAATCTTCTTCAACCAGGTTGAGCTGTCAGGCGTCGTGCCACAGGTTTGCGTGCTATTTGGGCCGAGCGCAGCCGGCGGCGCCTACATTCCCGCCTTCTGCGACATCGTGATCATGCGCGACGGCAACGCCTCGATGTACCTCGGTTCGCCGCGAATGGCGGAGATGGTGATCGGCGAGCAGGTGACGCTGGAGGAGATGGGCGGCGCGCGGATGCACACCGCTGTCTCCGGCTGCGGCCACATGCTGGTCAAAAGTGACGCTGAAGGGATTGAGCTGGCGCGCCGTCACCTTTCCTACCTGCCGACATCCTGCGACGAGCCGGCGCCTGTGGTCGAAGCGGCGGCGCCGTTGACGGCGACGCTGGAGGGCGTGATCCCGGCCGACGAGAACCAACCGTTCGACATGCGGCTGGTGATCGGCGCGCTGATTGACGAAGGCAGCATGCACGAAATCCATGGCCGCTGGGCGAAGGAACTGATCACCGGCTTTGCACGGATTGACGGCAAGCCGATCGGTATCATCGCCAACCAGCCAAAGGTCAAAGGCGGCGTGCTGTTCGTCGATTCGGCCGACAAAGCGGCACGGCATATTGAAATGTGCGGCGCCTACGGCCTGCCGCTGCTGTTCCTCGCCGACGTGCCCGGCTTCATGATCGGCACCCAGGTCGAGCGGGCCGGGATCATTCGCCACGGGGCAAAGATGATCGCCGCGCTCAGCGCCGCGACCGTGCCGAAGATCTCGGTGATCGTTCGCAAGGCCTACGGCGCCGGCCTTTACGCAATGGCCGGGCCGGCCTTTGAGCCCGATGGAGTGCTGGCGCTGCCCGGCGCCTCGATCGCCGTGATGGGGCCGCAGGCGGCCGTCAACGCCGTCCACCTGAACCGCCTGCAAGCGATTGAGGATGAAGCCGAGCGCGAGCGAGTAACGGCCGAGCTGCGCGACGAGTACGCCGCCGACATCGACATCCTGCGGCTCGCCTCAGAGCTGGTGATTGACGCAATCGTTGAGCCGGACGAGCTGCGCGAGCAGCTGGTCAGGCGCTTTGCGCTGGCCGACCGCCGCCAGCGGCAGCGCCCGGCGCGGCGCAGCTCAATCCGGCCGATCTAAGCCAGCTAACGCTCCTTGTTGAGCGCCGACGGGAAGATCCGGATCGTCACCGGCTCTGGTCCCGCGGCTGCCTCTCGCCCAGCTCAGCGCGCACACGGGCGTCACCCTCGTGGGCTCGCTCGGCCAGCTCGGCCAGCGCGGCGCCGACGCGTTCGCGGATCCCGTCGTCGCCTGCGCCGAGGATCCGCGCGGCCAGCAACCCGGCGTTACGACCGGCGCCGATGGCGACGGTGGCAACCGGGACGCCGGATGGCATCTGCACGATCGAAAGCAGCGAGTCCAGGCCGTCGAGGTTGGCCAGCGGCACCGGTACCCCGATCACCGGAAGCGGCGTGCAGGCGGCGAGCATGCCGGGCAGGTGAGCGGCTCCGCCGGCACCAGCGATCAAGACGCGCAGGCCGCGACTCTCGGCCCGACTGCCGTACTCAATCATCTCGCGCGGGGTCCGGTGGGCGGAGACCACCCCGACCTCGTAGCTGATCCCCAGCTCGGCGAGGGCCTCGGCGGCCGGCTTCATTACCGGCATGTCGCTGTCGCTGCCCATGACGATTCCGACCAGTGCTTCACCGATCACGCCTCTCCCTCCAGGATCGCGGCGGCCCTCTGGGCCGCCTCTCTTGCGGTGTCGAGCTGCTGCGAACGGACGGTCACGTGCCCGAGCTTACGCCCGGGCGCCGGGAGCTTGCCGTAGAGGTGAACGTGTACCCCCGGCTCGGCAAGAGCGCGCGGCAGCTTCTCGCGCGGGTCAGACCGGTCGCTCTGGCCGACCACGTTCACCATCGCTACCGCCGGGGCGGTCAGTGAGGTATCGCCGAGTGGCCATCCGAGTACGCCCCTGAGGTGTTGCTCGAACTGCGAGGTTTCCGCCCCCTCGATCGTGAAGTGCCCTGAATTGTGCGGCCGGAAGGCCAACTCGTTCACCAGCAGCGATCCGTCGACCACGAAGAGCTCCACGGCGATCACCCCGGCGGCGCCCGGCAGGTCGGTGATCTCCAAGGCGATCGCGGCGGCTTTCTCTGCCAGGTCCTGATCAACTGGCGCGGGGACGAGGACCTCTCGGCACATGGCATCGCGCTGGACGGTCTCGACGACCGGGTAGCACGCGGATTCGCCGTTCGTTGAGCGCGCCACGAGGACGGCCAGCTCGCGGTCGATCGCAAGCTTCGGTTCCAGGAGCAGGCCATCGGGGGACTGATCGAGCAGCTCCTGGGCTTCCGTGGCGGCGGCGAGGGTGGCAACTCCGCGCCCGTCATATCCGCCACGTGGGGCCTTGGCGATCACCGGCCAGTCGTGGCGTGAAGCGAACTCCTCGACCTCGCCGACCGTTCGCGCCTCGGCGAATGGTGGCACCGGGAAGCCACGTCGCCGGAGCTCGCGTCGGGCGTGCAGCTTGTCCTGGGCCAAAAGCATCGCGGCCGGCCCGGGGACCAGCTTTACCCCCCGGGCTTCGAGGCTTTCTAATAGCGCTGTCGGCGCATTCTCATGATCAAAGGTCACGACATCGGCGTCACCGGCCAGCTCCTCAAGGGCGGTCAGGTCGGAGCTGTTGCCAATCACCGCGCGCGCGCCGGCACGGACGGCGGCATCGTCGGGATCGCCGGCAAGGACGGTCAGCTCAACCCCGAGGTCGATCGCCGCCTGGTGAGTCATCCGCGCAAGCTGCCCGGCGCCGACCATCGCCACGCGCGGGGCCGGTCCTAGGCTCCGCGCCGCTTCCCGACCGGAATCCCGCTTTAGCTGCATCTCAGCCTCCCACCACGAGCCGGGTGGCTTCGAGATAGAGCGGTATCCCGATGATCAGGTTGAAGGGGAAGGTCACGCCGATGGCCAAGGGTAGCGACAGCGCGGGGTTGGCTTCGGGCAGCGACAGCCGCATCGCCGCCGGGGCAGCTATGTACGAAGCGCTCGCCGCGAGCGTGGCAAGCAGCGCCGTGTCGCCGGTGCTCATGCCAATCGACCAGCCGAGCAGGATCCCGAGCGAGGCGCCGATCAGCGGCATGTAGATCGCAAAGGCCACGAGGCGCCAGCCGGCCTCCTTGAGCGCTCCGATTCGGCTGAAGGCAAGCAAACCCATGTCGAGTAGGAAAAGGGCCAGAACTCCCTTGAACGGGGCGACGAAAAAGCCGTCGAGGTCCGCCATGCCCTTGGCCCCGAGGATCATTCCGATGATCGTGGCGCCGAGCAGGATAACGACGCTCCCGGTAGTGAAGGCCTCCCGCAGCACTTGTCTGCTGCTCTGGCCCGTGCTCGCGCCAGACCTTCGCGCGAGCATTACACCGACGGCTATCGCAGGCGCCTCCATCAGCGCCAGTACGGCCGCCATGTAGCCGGAGACCTCAACGTTGACCGTCTCCAAGAAGGCGAGCGTGGCGCCGAAGGTAACCAGACTCACCGAGCCGTAGTGCGCGGCAATCGACGCCGCATCGACCGGTTTGACCGGGGCGAACCGCCGGAGCAGCGTGAAGGCGATGAACGGGATCGTCACTCCGAGCACGGCGCCGGCGCCGAGTGCAACGAAGGCCTCAGTTCCGAAGCCCGCCACGCGAAGCTCCGCGCCGCCTTTGAAACCGATCGCGGCCATCAAGTAGATCGCCAGTGCCTGAGCGACCTGCTGGGGGAGCCCGACGTTGGACCTGATCATCGCGGCAAACGCTCCGAGGACAAAGAAGAGGACCGCTGGGGAGCCGAGGTTCCCGACCGCCGCGCTCATTGACTGGTGCTCCGGAAGGAATTCATACGTAGCACAATACACGATAGTTAAGACAGGCAATATAAAGCCTGTATGTTCAATCGTGCGTGGCCTATTCTCAGGCTTCGTGGCCGAGTGGACCTTCCTCACAAATCACGCGCACGTGCTCATCTGCGTCGCCCAGGATCCCAACATGCGGCTGCGCGACATCGCCGAACGAGTGGAGATAACCGAGCGTGCGGCGCAGCGAATCGTGGCCGAACTTGTGGCCGCCGGTTACCTCGACCGAACACGCGAGGGACGCCGGAACAGTTACAAGCTGAATACCGCACTGCCACTCCGCCACCCGCTTGAGCAACAACACTCGGTCGGCGAAATCATCGCGGTACTCGCCGACGAGCCGTCCTGATCAGTGCGCGCTAACCGATCGGACTAGTGGATCGCCTTCAGCGCTGCGGCCGTGCGGTCGCGCTTAGCGAGCAGCAGGAAGAGAATCGTTATCAGCTTGCAAAGGGTTTTGACGGGGCGATTAGCGCTGTTACGATCGAGCCATGCGCTCAGAAATCGTCGGCACGATCCTTCCCCGGCTCGAGGTCTACCTTGAGCCCGGCGAAACACTGATCTCAGAAGCTGGCCAGGCAGCTTGGCTGGACGCGCCGATCACAATGCAAACGGCGGCGACCGGGATCGGTGGCGCTGGCAGTGGCATGAAGGGTGCGCTGCACGTCGCCAAGCGCGCTGTCGGCGGCTCCAGCATCTTTATGAGCGAGTACGGCGCCGAAGGAGGCACCGGCCTGATCGCGTTCGGTACCCACGTGCCGGGCGAGATCCTGCCGATGCAGTCGGTCGAGGGTAAGGCGCACATGGTCCACTCGTACGGCTTCATCGCTGGCGAATCAACGATCTCCGTCTCCGCCGGCATCCAGAAGAAGCTCGGCGCAGGTATCTTGGGCGGCGCCGGCCTGATCATGCAGAAGATCGAGGGCACCGGCCAGTGGTGGGCCGAGCTGTCGGGCGAGATCAAGGAGATGGACCTGCCCGAGGGTTACAAGCTGCGCGTCCACCCTGGCCACCTTGGAATGTTTGAGGACAGCATCAGCTTCAACCTCGTCACAATCAAAGGCATCAAGAACAAGATGTTCGGTCAGGGCCTGTTCTTCGCCGAACTAACTGGCCCCGGCAAGGTCTGGCTGCAAAGCCTCTCGATGGCATCACTGGCGGAGTCGCTGCAACCGTTCCTGTCAAGCGACGACGGTGGCGGCGGCGTTATCGGCAACATCGTCGGCCGCTGACGCACACCACGAATCCAGTTGGGTAAGCTGCGCGCATGCCTAGACGCCTGATCGCAACCGCCTTCCTGACCGCCGCGCTGCTCGCAGTTACAAGCGCCGCCGCATCGGCCGCGACCAACCCGTGGCGCCAGTCACATCCTTGGAACATCGCCCATCAGGGCGGCGAGAATGAATTCCCCGGCAACACGATGTACGCCTTCAAGCAGGCGCTCAAGGCGGGCTCCGACATGCTGGAGCTCGACATCGGCGTGACGAAGGACAACAAGGTTGTAATCCAGCACAACACGACTGTCGACGCGCGCACAAGCGGCGCCGGCGAGGTTCGCTCGTTCACGCTGAAGCAGATCCAGAAGCTCGACAACGCCTACTGGTTCTCGCCTGGCACCGACCATTACAGCCGCACCAAGCCTGCATCGGCCTACCGATTCCGCGGCATCGCGACCGGCAAGCGCAAACCGCCGAAGGGCTACACGGCGGCCGACTTTCGCGTTGCCTCACTAAGCCAAGTACTGAAGGCTTTCCCGAAGACCCCGATTAACCTTGAGATCAAAGCCCGCACAACGACCGAGGCGATCGATGAGTACCTGACCAACTCCCGCGTGCTGGCCGGTGAGCTGAAGGCAGTGAAGCGGCGCGACATCATCGTCGTCTCCTTCAAGCAGCCGGCCGTCGATCTTTTCCACACTCTGGCACCGAAGATCCCGGTCGCACCAGGCGTCGACGGAATGGTCAGCTTCTTGCTGCTGGGCGGCTCGCCCGGCGCCGGCGTCGTTGCCCTGCAACCGCCGATCACCTACATGTTCGGCGGCAGCCGACTTGAAGTGTCCACCAAGGAATACATCGCCAAGGCCCACGCCGCCGGCTACGCCTGGCAGAACTGGTTTGACGACGCCGACCCTGATACGGCGGTCAGCTGGGCGAAGATGGTTGAGCGCTGCGCTGACGGGATCATGAGCTCATCGCCGCGTCTGCTGGAGAAGTTCCTCGTCAAGGCGAAATCGCCGGCCGAGTGCCGCAAGCGCCCGTAGCAAGCAAGCCTAGGTACAACCTGGAGGTCCTTACCGTCCGGTAGGGTCGCCGCATGACGACAAAAAAGACTGGCGGATTGGTCCTCGTAGCGATGATCTTCGCCGTTGGGATGACGTTCATCGACATGACGATCGTGTCGATCGCGATACCCGACATTCAGAAGGATCTGCAGCTCAGCGAGACCGGCGTGCAGTGGGTCGTAAACGGCTACCTGCTGGCGCTAGCGACCGCCTTGATGCTTGGCGGCAGGATCGCCGACACGTTCGGCAAGCGGCGGATCGTCACAATCGGCATCATCACCTTTGCTGGCGCCTCGGCGCTCTGCGGCCTAACGCCAAGCGGCAGCCTCGCCGAACCGTGGATCATCACGTTCCGCGTGATTCAAGGGATTGGCGCAGCGTTGATGATCCCCGCAGCGCTGGCGCTAGTCGTCGGCGCCTTCGAGCTTGACAAGCGTGGCCGCGCGCTGGCGATCTTCTTCGGCATCACCGGCGGGTTGACCTCAATCGGCCCGATCGCCGGCGGCTACCTGATCCAGATCGACTGGCGCGCGATCTTCTGGATCAACATCCCGATCGCGATCATTGCGCTGATCCTGATCTTGATCGCGAAGCCCGATGACAGCCGCAACCCGGCGCCGATCGATTACCGCGGCGCGGCACTAATCACCGGTGGCATGGCGCTCTCCGTGCTGGGCCTGCAACAGGCCAGCGTGTGGGGCTGGGGCGACGCCAAGACGATTGGCTCGATCCTGATCGGCACGCTGCTGACCCTCGCCTTCGTCAAGCACGAACTGGGCACCAGCGATCCGCTAATCCGCGTGCGGATCTTTGGTGACAAGGCGTTTGCTGCCGAGAACGTCGTGCTACTGCTGATCAGCGCTGTCTTCATCCCGATGTTCTTCTTTGCCAGCATCTACGCGCAGTCGGCGCTCGGTGAGAGTCCATCGGATGCAGGCATTTACCTGCTGACCTTCTTCATTGGCTTCGCAATCGCCTCGCAGATCGGCGGGCGGATCCTTGATAAGAGCGGCGCTCGCAGACCGGTCGTTGTTGGCGCGGCAATCGCTGCCGTCGGTTTTTATCTCTGGGCTCAATCGATGCCAAGCCTCAGCTTCAGTTTCGGCTCGGGCTCACAGTGGTATTACGTGATCCTTGCCGGTTTCGGCCTCGGCATGGTCGTCGTGGCGGCCAATACCGACGCGATCAACCGCGCGCCGGCTGCAAGTTACGGCGAAGCGACCGGCATCACGCAGACAGTGCGCAACTACGGCGCCAGCCTCGGCCTAGCAATCCTCGGCACAATCCTGATTACGCAAAACCGGATCAACATTCAGGGTACGGGGGCGGCTGAGATCTCAAAGGGGATCGCCCAATCGATGGAGACAATTTTTTACATCATGGCCGCGATCATGGCCGCCACCTTCGTCTTCGCAGTGATTTTTGTGCCGCGTGGCAAGCTCGAGCAGGTCGTCGCCGAAGGCACTTACGACGCCCCAGCCCAAAGCGAAGCGCCCAGCTAGCTGCGCAGACTGCAGTTTGGTAAGTTGCCACCTCCGCGAAGCTCAATTGGAGAGATCAATGGCTGAAGTACTCCCAATCACCGGCACGCAGGCAACCGCGAAGATCCGCAACCCACTCGGCGTGGTCGGGCTAACGCTGATTACGCTCGGAATTTACTACTTCTTTTGGTACTACTTCGTCAACCGCGAGATGAAGGACCTTGGCATCTCGCGCGGCAGCGACGAGTGCGGCAAGAGCCCCGGCACATCGGTGGTTGCGATCACATTGGGCGCGCTCATCATCGTGCCCGCCTTCGTCTCGCACTACAACACCTTTAAGCGCATGAACGCTGCCAGCCGCCTCACTGGAGCGGGCGAAGGCTTCGACGCAGGCCTCGGCCTGCTGATCTGGGTCTTCATCTCGCCGATCGCGATCTACGTCTTCCAGATGAGCCTGAACAAGGTTTGGGAAGCGCAGCGCGGCGCGGTTGCGGCCGCTTCCGCGGTGGCAATCGAAACACCGCCAGCCGCAGCTCCATCTGAGCCAAGCGAGCCGGGCGGCGGCGAGACGCAAAACTGATCACGAAAGCTGCCGAGCGCGATTTACGCTGGCTCTAGCTAAGAGCTGGGATTGCGGGCGCGCAGCGCTGCTGCGTGCGCGGGGAAGCCTTCGTGCTCAGCTAGCGCCAGCGCCGCCGGGCTTAACCGCTGCAACGCTCCGGCTTCGGCCTTTGCGAGCGAGATCTTCTTGAGGAAGGTCTCAGCCGTGACTCCGCCGGTAACGCGCGCGAAGGCGCCGGTTGGCAGCGCGGCCGGCACGCCGATCACGTAGTTTGCTAGCGATATCGGGGTCATCTGCCCGAGCAAAACTTCGCCGGCGTGATCAATCATTGCCAGCACAGCTTCCTCGTCGCGAGCAACTATCTGCATGTGCTCGGGGGCGTACCAGTTCGTTACAAGAGCGGCCTCGCTGAGATCGCTAACGAGAATCGCGCCGCCGTTCTCAGCTAGTGCGGCGTGCGCGTAAGCGCGGCGTGGCTCGGGCAGCGTGGCGATCTGCGCGGCGAGCTCAATTTGGGTCGCTGCGACCAGCTCTTCACTATCGGTCACGAGCACCGAGGCTGAATCGGGGCCATGCTCGGCTTCGTTGAGCAGGTCGGCGGCCAGCAGCCTTGCGTCGGCGCTGTCGTCGGCAATAATCAGCGACTCCGACGGGCCGAGCAGCATCTGCGTGTGGCACCCGTACTGCTGGCAGGCGATCTGCGCTGCCTGCACCGGCGGACTGCCGGGGCCCAGCAGCTTTCGAACCTTCGGGATCGACTCGGTTCCAAAGGCCAGCGCCGCCACGCCGGCGGGCCCGTTGGCGCGGAAGATTTGCTTAATTCCAAGTTGGTCGGCGGCGCAGAGCACCGCTGGGTCAACTTCGCCATCGCCGCCGGGAAGCGGCGGCACGACGACGGCGATCTCTGGCACTCCGGCTACCACCGCTGGCGTGCCGATCTGCACGAGGACCGAAGGGTAGGAGCCCTTTCCGCTGGGAATGAAAAGCCCGGCGCTGGCGATTGCGGTTGATTTCTCGCCGACCGTCAGGCCGGGCTGAATCTCAACGCGCCACTCGCGCTCACGCGTGAGCTCTTCGTTGAAGGCGCGGACGTTTGCGATTGCCTGAGCGATTGCTTCCTGAATCGGAGCCGCGACCGATTCCCGCGCGGCGGCAAACTCAGCTTCGCTGATCTGCAGCCCACCGGCGGCGACCTCGCAGCCGTCAAATTTTGCCAGCGCGCGAATTACGGCCGCGTCGCCATTTTCGCGAACGTCTTCGATTATCTGGTTGACCGACTCGCGCAATGCGGGATCAAAGATCGCCGTGACGCCGCGGCCCAATAGCTGATCGCGGGCGTCATCATCGAGCTCGCTCCATGCGAGCACTCGCATCGGCGCCTGCTCAGGCACGCCGGGGCATGATCAATCGAGTGTTCCCTTGACGCCGGCCGTCATTCCGGCGCGGCGCGGGTTAGCGACGAAGGCCGCGCGCAGGGCGCGGGCGAACGCGCGAAAGCCAGCCTCCCAGGCGTGGTGCGGATCGTTGCTGCTCTCAATCAGATCAAGCTGAATCGTGCAGCGCGCGCCCTGCGAGAAGCCTTCGAAGAAGGCCACAAGATCTACGCAGAGGACGTCTTCAACGCGCTCGAATGAGGCTGCGCCGCCGCGCCTAACGAAAGTGTTTGCGCGGCCCTCAAACGAGATCTGTGCCAGCGCGCTGGCCTCATCCATCACGCCGTAAGCGAAGCCGCTGGACTCAACGCCCTCGGCAATGCGGTCGCTGATCGCTTGGCCGGCCGCGGCGCCGAGCGCTAGGCCAACGTCTTCGATCACGACGTGCATCAAGCGGAAGGTGCGAACTTCGTAGCTGGCCTCGACGTTGATGTCCGAATACCAGCCGAGCATTTCAAGCATGTGATCGAAGAACGCGAGCGTTGTGTCGAGCCTCGGTTCACGGCGCGGGCCGAAATCAAGCGTCGCGAGGACGAGCGCTTCGCGGCTCTCGCGGCGCGTTGTGTAGCTCTCGCCGTCTCGCTCGACGGCCATTCCGGTGTATTCGGTCACTGCTGCTCCTTGACTTAAGGTATTGGTTGAGGCTCCATTAGCTTGCCTGCTGAAATCCAGAAATATGGGATTTCGCGACCGCCGCGTTCACTCAAGCTGGAATTTCGCGACTAACCCAGCCAGCTAGCTGCTCAGCGCAGGCGGCCATCGAGTCGCTCCAGCTACGCGCAGCCTGCTCGCTGCCGTCGTCGCTGACGATCTTGACGAGCCTCACTGGAACGCCAGCGGCCTGCGCGGCGGCGGCCACTGCGTAACCCTCCATGTCGGCTAAGTCAGCGAGCTTTGCCAGCCGATCGCGCAGCTGCGAATCGGCTACGAAGCGGTCGCCGGTCGCTAGTCCGGGCCCGTCGCCGAGCTCTAACGGCGCGCCGAAGTGTTCGCCTGTTAGCTCGAAGATTGCTTCGCCGTCAAAGTCGTGCTGAACGGCGCGGCCGATCACGTGGATGCCTTCAAGGCCATCCTTCAGCGCCGCCGCGGTTCCTAGGTTTATTACTTCTGACGGGCGCTGGTCGGCGAGCGTCCGCGCCGTCGCTGCGGCTGCGCGAACCTTGCCCGCGCCGCTCACAAGCACCGGCAGGCCAAGCTCGTGTAGATGCTCTCCTTCCTCGCGAAGAGCGACTACGAGCAGCGCGCGATCGGGAGTTATTTCGCCGAAAAGTTCCATTGCCAGCGAGTTTACATTCGCTTTGATTGCGCTGGCATCGTCGTGCTAGTAGAAGCGGTAACGGAAGCGCGTGCCGCTGCAGAAGCGCCGCAGCTTAATCCCCATCACCGAGCCGTGCGAGCGATTTTCACTGCTGGGGACGAGCATTACGCTGGCCATCCAGCCGACCGGGTTGGCGCCACGCTTTAGTGCCGGCGAGCCGCGCCCGCGGCCCATCGCCGGCGGGTATTCATCGCGGTCGTAGCCGGCCCTCGTCGCAACGTTGGCCAGCAAGCGGTCGCGGCGAGCGTCAGTGCCACGGCGGTCGATCACCAAAGTCGCCGGCCAGCCTTCGCGAACCGCTTTAACGACGTGGCGGCGAATGTTCGGGTACTTCGTCGCGCTAAAGCCGACCTGCTGCACGGCGGAGGGTTTCTCGCAGCCAACCTCAGGGTTGGAAGGTGCGGCCGTCCCAGTTGGCTTCGAAGCTCCCTTCTTCAGGCAGGGGCAGGGAAGAGATTCGCAGTAGACGCCGTCGCCGTCAGCGTCGCGCGTGTTGGCGGCCCGCTGGGCGGCGGCCTGGTTGGCGAAGTCGCTGCAGCGACCGCTGCTCGAAGCAGCTGCAACGGCAGCAGCTCCTTCAGCCTGCGTTTTCGCCTTCTTCTTGGTCGCCTTCTTCTCGGCCGTCTTTGTCTCAGCGCTGACGCTTGAAACCGCGCTTGTGCCGTCGGGCGCAATCGCGCTACTGCCGCAGCCGGTCAGGAGCAGCAACCCACTCGCGGTCGCGGCGGCGAGCAGACAAGCTCCTGTTTTGATCTGAAAGCGCTTCAAGACTGCACCACCTCTGCGTCTTTACGAGTCTATTGAGCCTTCGGCGTGAGCCTCAGAAATGCTCACGAGACCGGCGCTTGACCAATCGCGCAGCGCTGGGGTGCGTCTGCTTAGGGCGCGCCCCAGCGGCCGTCGCCGTGGTCGCGGGTCTCTGTGTCTGCAACTTCCGGCGAACCATCGGGGTTGTACCCAGCGTTCGTGAGCATGCGGCGCAGGTCAACGACCATCTGCACGTCAATGTCTTTGTGGCGCGGGCGGTGGAAGGTCTCGGTCTCCGGCCCTAGCGTGACTTTGACCTTGCCGTTGTGCTCCTCGGTTACCTCGCCGACGTGCTCGAGCAGCTTGATCACATGGCGCCACTCGATGTTGTGGCTGGCCGGGTGACGAAAAATCTCCTCAACGGTGTCGCGGTGGCGGCTAGTTAGTTCAGGCTTGCTCATAGTCGGCAATCCTAGGCGATTGCAGAGCGACGCCACCGCCCCGCCCTTAGCCAAAGATGCTGATCGCTCGCGCCGCGACAAGCAGAATCGTCAGCGCAGCGATCACTGTTTCGAGCGCCATCAGGCTCTTTGCCCGCCTGGTCAGCGGCAACGTGTCGGCGGCGCTCCAAGCGATCGCGGTCACAAACGCAAGGTAGGTGTAATCGATCAGTCGCGGGTGCCAGTCGGCCGGCACCAGGCCAGGGCGGTCAACCGTCATCTCGGAGAAGAGAAAGTCGCGCTCACCGTCAGGATCTGCCGCGCGGCTGCGCGGGCCACCGCCGTCCAGCTCCCAGTAGAGCAAGCCAAAGTTCAGCACCAGCGTTGCCAGCACGACGGTCGCCTCACCCATCAGCTCAGCACCGGTACGCGCCTCACCGGTAAATAATTCGAGGATTAAAAGCACGACGGTTACGGCGTTCCAAAGCGCAATCAGCGCCAGCAGCGCAATGCCAACCCGGCGCCGGCCAGGGTCGGGAGCACTCGTCCCTGAGCGGGTGGCAACGAGCAGCGCAAGCAACACCAGCTCCGGCGCAATTGGCAGCCACCAGATCCAGCCGTGCACGTGAAAGAGCGTCCACTCGTTCTGCTGGCTGAGCACCGCAAGAGTTGCCTGCAGGGCGACGACGATCAGCACAGCGACCGTCACCTCAAGGCGCGTCTCTTTCGCTTCGCGGTCCTGCGGGTTGGCCGGGTCCTCCACTAGTGCGCTCAGTTGCTGTTACAAGCGAGGGTGTAAATCGCTTTTGGCACAGGCGACGGCTGCGGGCATACTTTGGCGCGGTCCTGCGGAACCCAGTAAGGGCCCTCCGCCTGCCAGACAACGGTTGTCGTGACAGCTGTCGCCTTTGGGCCAACGTTCACAAAGCCGACCGCCCAGCCGTCGGCGCACTGGTAAGGCTTGCCGCCACCGGTCGCTAATACCGCGCCCTGATTGCCGGCCTTCGCGTAAGAAGCAACCGCGGCTTTTATCCCGGCCTGCGTGCAGGCCGCGCTACCGCCACCAATTGGCTGCTCTGTCGTAGTCACAGTTCCGCCCGGGGAAGTTGCCGCCGGCGACCCGGTTGTCGTCGGCGCCGTCGTCGAACTAGAGCTTGTTGTGCTGACCCCACCGCAGGCCGCCAACGCCGCGGCTACAACGACAAGGATCGCAACCGAGGCGCTACGCAGAGTGACCATTCTCTAAACAGTAAACCCCTGGTCGGAGGTTGGCAGCTGACGCACACGTGGCTTCAGATTTATCCGTGATCCATCGAGTGATCCATTGGCGCGCTGGTGTCGTTATTCATCTCTTCGCCCTCGGCCGGAACACCGCCAGCCGGCGAAACAGCTCCGTACCACGCCTTGCGCCAAGCGTTCATCTTTTCGATCTCGGCCGTCTGATCGGCGATGATTGCCTGCGCAATCTGGCGTAGCTGCGGATCCTTGCCCTTCGCTAATTCGACCCGCGCCATCCGGATTGCGCCTTGATGGTGGGGAATCATCATGTCGCTGAAGGCCCGATCAAACGGCTTCGAGCTCCTCAGCAACGTGGCATCCATGTTCATGCCCATCATCGAAGCTGGAATTCCGAGATTGGCGGTCTTCACATTGTCGTCGCTGAGCTGCTTTTCAATTTGCTGCAGCTGGTCGATCTCGCCCTGCTGGGCAGCGATGATCGTTGCCGCCAGCTGCTTGACCTGTGGCCTGCTGGCCTCGTCCTCGGCAACCTCCGCCATCTCGATCGCCATCTCGTGGTGGACGATCATTTCGGCCGCGAAAGCGCGATCAACTCCATTGCCAGCTGCCATCGACTCTTCGTGCGACATGGTGCCGCAGCCGGTGACGGCGAGGCTTACGATTGCCGCCGCGGCGGCCGCGATGGCGATCGCTGAGGGTGAATTAGAGCGTTTCATTTTGACCCTTTGCCGGTTTGAATAGTTAGGTTTACTTTAGCTACTCCCGGGCCTGAGCACTTCTTGTCAGGATGCAGTGATGGCCGACGGGATTGAGCGCTGGTGGCAGCGCGAAAAGCAGCGTGAAGATCATCGCCGCGACAAATGCGAAACGAAGCGCGTTTTCAGCAGCGAGGCAGAAGCGCGCGCGCACGCCGCCGCCGACCGCGCGCAGTTCGGTGACCGCTTCAGCGCTTATCGCTGCGATCGCTGCGGCGACTGGCACCTAACGCGCAGCGACACTTAGGCTGCGCCGCCCGATGGCCACCGACGCTGCAAACAATCCGCTCGCGCTGCCAGCCCACGTGCGCCGCGGCGGCGCAGTGCTGTGGCTGGCGATCGTGGCCGGAGGCGCGCTCGGGACGCTCGCGCGCTTTGGTGTTGCCGAGGCATTGCCAGCCTCCAGCGCTGGTTGGAGCTGGGCAACACTGACCGCGAACGTTGTTGGCGCCGCCGCGCTCGGCGTGATTGTCGTGCGCTTGCCCAGCCCGGCCTGCGCGCCCAGCCGCCTGCGCGCCTTCCTCGCGACCGGCGTCTGCGGTGGCCTCACGACCTTCTCGACGATGCAGCGCGAACTGCTAGCGATGATCGACGCTGGCCACGGCGCGTTGGCGCTCAGCTACGCCGCCGCGAGCGTCGTGGCTGGCCTGCTAGCGGTGCTCGTTGCGGTGCGGCTCTCTGCGCGTGGCGGGGGCGAGCAGTGAGCGCGCAGGCGATTCTCGCGCTCGCCGCGCTGGGCGGCGCAGGTGCGCTTGCCCGCCACCTGACCGTCTTTGCTGTTGCGCAGCGCAGCGGCGACCGCTTCCCACTCGGAACACTCAGCGTAAATCTTGCCGGTTCGCTAATCCTCGGCCTGCTGGTTGGCGCTGGAGTAACTGGCACAACGTTGACGCTGCTTGGCGCCGGCTTGCTCGGCTCCTACACGACCTTTTCGGCCTGGATCGCCGACAGCGACGGCCTCGCGCGCCAGCACCGCCCGCAGGCGGCGGCCGTCAACATCTTCCTTAGCCTCTTCGCTGGCCTGGCCGCACTTATTATCGGGCGCGCAGCCGGCGTCCTGCTGTAAACGAAATTAGTAGCGATGTAATAGGTTTTCGCCATGGCTACTACATCGAGTTCCCCGAAGATCACGCCGAGCAGCGCCGCGACCACCGTAGCCGCTGAGCTAGCCGAACTGGTGGGCCTGCTCGACAGCCGCTCCGAGGGCGGCCGCGCATTCACTTTGGCCTTCTGGGACGGCAGCGAACTTCCGCCAACCAACCCCCGCCCCGACTCGCCGACGCTTCGTTTTGCCAAGCGTGACGCGCTCGTGCGGATGGTGCGCGAACCCAGCGAGCTGGGAATGGCGCGGGCCTGGGTGTCAGGCGAACTTGAAGTCGATGGCGACCTTGAGCTGGCGCTCGACCTAACTGAAAAGTGGCGCCACGCGCCGCTGAAGGCGACCGACGCCATTCCGGCGCTGAAGGCTGCGCGCAAGCTCGGCCTGCTGCGCCGCGGCCAGCCGCCCGCGCCGGAAGCTGAAATCAAGCTACAAGGCCGACTCCACAGCGCCCAGCGCGACCACGAGGCAATCTCGCACCACTACGACGTCTCAAACGAATTTTATCGCCGCATGCTCGGCGAAACGATGGTCTACTCCTGCGCCTACTTTGGCTCACCGCAAGACACGCTCGATCAAGCGCAGACGCGCAAGCTCGACCTGATCTGCAAGAAGCTTCAGCTGCAGCCCGGCGAGCGACTGCTGGACATCGGTTGCGGCTGGGGCTCGCTACTGATCTACGCCGCCCACAACTACGGCGTCCACGCTGTTGGCGTGACGATCTCCGAGGAGCAGGCGGCGCTAGCGCGCGAGCGGATCCGCCAAGCTGGAATGCAAGACCAGTGCGAGGTGCGCCTGCAGGATTACCGCGAGGTCAATGACGGCCCCTACGACAAGATCTCCAGCGTCGGAATGTTTGAGCACGTCGGGCGCGACAACCTACCGGTTTACCTTGCTCAGGCGCGCAGCCTGATCGCCAAGGACGGGCTATTCCTCAACCACGGCATCGTCAGGGTCGGCGAGGATCACCAGATGCACCCGAAAAGCTTCACCCAGCGCTACGTTTTCCCGGACGGCGAGCTGCACACGCAGGGGATGGTGATCAACGCGATTGAGGATGCTGGCTTCGAGCTGGTTGATGACGAGTCGCTGCGCCAGCATTACGCCGAAACTCTGCGCCGCTGGGCGATTAACCACGACAGCGACCGCGAAGCAGCGATCGCTGAGATTGGCCCTGAGCGCGAACGCGTTTGGCGCCTCCACAACTATGGCGCCGCGCTGGGCTTTGAACGCAGCAGGCTTTCCGTGCACCAAGTAATCGCCCGGCCGGTCGAAGAGTACGAACCGGCGCCGCCGCTGCGGGCTCGCTCGTATCCGGTTTGATCGCAACGACGCATCAACAGCTCCAGCTCGACGAGATCGAACTCCACGTCGCGCAGTGCGGCGAGGGTCAGCCGGTGCTGCTGCTGCACGGCTTCCCTGAGCTTTGGTATTCGTGGCGCCATCAAATGCAGGCGATTGCGGCGTCGGAGCGGCGGGCGATTGCGCCCGACCTGCGCGGCTTCGGTGGCAGCAGCGCGCCGGACGCAGTTGAGGCTTACGACATTCAGGCGCTGACCGGCGACGTCGCGGGCTTGCTGGACGCGCTTGAGATTGAGCAGGCTGTGGTAGTTGGCCACGACTGGGGCAGCGACCTGGCTTGGAAGTTCGCGCTGCTGCATCCGCAGCGAGTGCAAGCCGTCGTCGGGATCAGCGTCCCCTACGTGCCGCGCGCGCCAGCTGAGCCGACGGAGCTGATGCGCGAGCACATTGGCGAAGATTTCTACATCGTTTGGATTCAAGAGCCGGGCGTCGCTGACGTCGCGCTCAGCGCCGACGTGCGCCGCACGCTGGCAACGCGTGAGGTGTGGAACGCCGAGTGGGCGGCGCGCCACGACGAGCCACCAACGCCGCCGTGGATGAGCGAGCAGGATCTCCAGCTTTACGTTGACGAGTTCACGCGAACCGGTTTCACCGGCGGGCTCGGCTGGTACCGAAACTTGGATCGCAGCTGGGCTTACCTTGAGCAGTTCGACGGCCGCACGATCGATCAACCAGCGCTCTTCATAACCGGTAGCCGCGACCCGGTCCGCGCCTTCATGCCGCACGAGGCGATGACCGGCTCGGTGACAGACCTGCGCGACGTGGTGATCATCGAGGGCGCGGGCCACTGGGTTCAGCAGGAATGCCCCGACGAGGTAAACGCCGCGCTGCTGGAGTTCATTGACCTTGTTGACGCCCAGAGCGCGTAGTGGCTCTGAGCGAAAAACTGATCAGCTCCGGCCGCCTGCCTGACCGGCTACTGCGCGCCGGCGCGCGAGCGGCAATCAGCCAGCGGCTACTTTCCGAGCGGATCGCCAGCCGCGGCCGCGACCCGTTGCACGAAGCCGCGCTGCGGCGCAGCGAAGGACCGATCGCCGTCGCCACCGATGACGCGAACGATCAGCATTATGCGGTCGCGCCGGAGTTTTTTGCACTGGTGCTGGGGCCGCGCTGGAAGTACTCCTGCTGCCTTTACGGCGCCGGCGCCGGCGCCGTGACGCTGGCCGAAGCTGAGGAGGCGATGCTTGCCCTGACCGTCAGCCGCGCCGGAGTTGAGGATGGCATGGAGGTTCTTGACCTTGGCTGCGGCTGGGGCTCATTGACGCTGTGGCTTGCGCAGACGCTTCCGAACGTGCGCGTAACGGCGGTATCCAATAGCGTCGCGCAGCGCGGCCTGATTGAGCGGCGGGTGGCGGCGGCTGGCGTCAGTGAGCGCGTTGAAGTGCTGACGATCGACATCAACGATCTTGCCCTCGAGCGGCGTTTTGATCGCGTGATTTCAATCGAAATGTTTGAGCATGCCCGCAACTGGAAGAAGCTGCTGGCGCTGGTCGCCGCTCAGCTCAAGCCGGGCGGCTCAGCTTTCGTCCACACCTTTGCCCACCGCCGCTTTGCTTACGAATACGAAGACGGCTGGATGGCGCAGCGCTTCTTTACCGGCGGCATAATGCCGGCGGCCGGGCTGATGCGCCGGCTGGAAGAAGACCTGCGGGTCGAGGCGCAGTGGTGGGTGGACGGCAGCAACTACGCGCGGACCGCGCGCGACTGGCTAGCGAATCTCGACGCGCAGCGCCCCGCGGCAATCGCGGCGCTGGAGCTAACCGAGGGCGCCCGGGCCGAGGCTGCTTTTCATGAATGGCGGCTCTTCTTCATTGCGGTCGAGGAGCTTTTTGGTTTTCGCGGCGGCGCTGAGTGGGGCGTCGTCCATCAGCGGCTTGTCGCCGCAAGCTAGCTCGGCTGCTGCGAGCGCCTGATCAGCTTCGCCATTGCCTCTGAGCGGCTCGACACACCGAGCTGACGGTAAATCGCCTGCGTATGCTTTTCGACCGTTCGCACGCTGATCCCCAGTTGGTAAGCGACCTGCTGGCTGCGCCGTCCCTCAGCAAGCAGTGAAAAGATTTCTGCTTCGCGCACCGTCAGGCCAAACTCGCGCAGCCGAGCCTCGGTGAAAACGCCTTCGGTCAGCGCTTCGATCTCACGGCTTGGCCCCTCACAACCCGCGACAACGGTCGCGATCATTCGCGCGTACTCGCGCTCCAGCTCGCTAAACCCTGACTCAGCGCGGCAGAAGATCAGCGCCGCCGTGCTGGCGGGCTCAGCTGGGATCGGCGCTCGCAGCTCGTCGACTATTTCGGTGCCGTCATAGCAATCCTCGTAGATCTTCAACGCTTTGAACTGGCCGGCCGTCATCAGGTCAGATATCGCGATCACGTTGTCAGAGTTACCGTTGCCATTGAGCGCGTAAGCGATCAGCGGGTGCTCGGCTGCGCTGGCGGCAAGCTTTTCGCAACGCTGCTGAGTAATAACCGCCGGGTTGCTAGAAATGAAGCTGACGGCGCCACTCTCCAGCTCAATCGATCCGTGAACGACGGCGAGCGATGGAATTACGCTGCCGGCGGCCAGAGCAGCGCGGCGAACTGCGTCAACCGACCCAGTTGCTGCAATAATTTCGCTCACAACTTGAACCAAGTTTTGGTCCATAAAAGCCCCCCCCCCGAAAACTAAGGTGTAACATTAACTTATTTGGCTGCGCATAAACAGAATGTGGCTAGCGCAGCTTACTATTATTCAGGTCGCAGCATCGCCGCAAAAACTGACTTTTCTGACGGCGCCGCTGGGAGCGAGCAGCGGCAGCTAGCTCGGCGGGAGTGTGACGCGAACCTGCAGGCCGCCGAGCGGTGAGTCTTCGAGCGTCAGCGTTCCGCCGTAGCGGGCTGCCTGCGCCGCCGCGATCGCTAGTCCAAGGCCTGTGCCAGCGCCGCGCGCGCCAGTGCCGCGAACGAAGCGCTGCAGCATCTGGCTGCGCTCTGCGGCCGCGATCCCTGGGCCGTCATCGTTGACTTCGATTAACGCGCCGCCGTCCTCCAAGGCCTCGATCACGACTTCAACCCGGCCATCTGGGCGGCCGTGCAAAGCAGCATTGTCGAGCAGGTTGTCGAGCAGCATCCGCAGGCTCTCAGCCTCAGCTCGCAGCAGCGGGCCGCGCTGCGGCGCGCGCAGCGCGACCGTCACGGCCGGGAAGCGCGCCGCCGCCGCAACGACGGCGGTGTCGGCCAATTCGCTTAGGTCAAGCTGCTCGGCGACCGCCGGCGGGCCAGCTTCGCCGCGCGCCAACTGCTGCAGCTGATCAACGAGCGCGACCAGGCGGGCGCTGTCACCGGCGCAGGCGCTAATCGCCGCCTGCACGTCGGCGCCGGCCAGCGCGCCACTCTGCTCAATCAGTGACAGGTTGGCGCGCAGGCTGGTGAGCGGGTTGCGCAGTTCGTGGCCAGCGTCAGCGGCGAAGCGCCGCGCGCTGTCCAGCGCCGCCTCGCGCTCGCTGGCGCTCTGCTGCAAGCGCGAGAGCATCGCGTTGATGTCGCCAGCCAGCTCATCAATCTCCTCCGGCCCGTCGCCGCTTGGCACGCGCACCGACAGATCGGCGGTCTGGGCAACCTGGTCGGCGGTTTGCGCCAAGCGGCGTAGCGGCCCGAGTGCCAGCCGCGCCAGCAAGCGGGTCAGTAGCGCTGTTGCCAGCAAGGCGCCGAGCAGCGCGGCGAGCACAACGATTCGCAGCCGCGCCGCGCGGTCCTGAATGCCGCTCAGCTGCGCTGCAACCTGCAAGCGGTCGCCGTCGCGCAGCGGCCTCACGAGCGTGCGCCAATCATTTCCGCCGGCGCTGACGGTGACGATCTGGTTGTTGGCAGTCAGCGGAAAGTTCGCGGGCACTGGCGCGCCGCCACTGTAACTCTGACCGCTCGCGAGCACGACGCGCGTAAAACGGTCGGCGCCAGGTTCGAGCGGGCCGCCCTCGCGCGGCTGAGGGCCGGGCATGATCGCGCCCGGGCCGCCCTCGCCGCGGCCGCCCTCGCCGCGGCCACGCTCGTTAGGGCCACCATCGCGGCGGCCAGCTGAATCGCCCGGCGGCGGCCCGGCGGGCGAGAAGACCGGCCCGGCGCGGCGATCAACCTGCTCCGCGAGGCGCGTTAGCTGGCGGTCAAGCTGCGCCTGATCGGAGCGGCCGCTGAAGATAATTACGGCGAGGCCAGCAACAATTAGCGCGCCGCCGACCGCGGCGACAGCGGCCAAAGTTACGCGCCCGGTAAGGCTCTTCGGGCTCACTTCGCTGCGCCCTCGGCCGGGTCGCGCAGAACGAAGCCGATGCCACGGACGGTTTCAATCATCCGTGCTTCGCCATCAGCTTCAAGCTTGCGCCGCAGGTAGCTGACGAAGACGTCGACGACATTTGTGTCGGCAACCCAGTCGTAGCCCCAGACGAGCTCCAGCAAACGCTGGCGCTCCAACACGATCCCAGGGTTGCGGGCAAAGGTTTCAATCAGTTCAAATTCGCGCCGCGTGCAGTCAAGTTCGCGGCCGCCACGCTTCACAGTTCGCGCCGACGGGTCTACGACGAGGTCGCCGACCGTCAGTGCGTCTTGAAACTCCTCGCGCCCGCTTGGCTCGGCCCCCGCGCGGCGCAGCAAGGCTTGGAGCCGGGCGATCAGCTCCTCAACCGCAAACGGTTTTACGAGGTAATCGTCGGCGCCGGCTTGCAGCCCAGCGATCCGATCTTCAACCTCATCGCGGGCCGAGAGGATCAGGATCGGCGTCTTTACTCCATCGGCCCGCAGCCGCGCGCAGACAACGCGGCCATTTAGGTCGGGCATCGTCACGTCAAGGACGATCGCCGCCGGCGCGCGGCGCGCTACCGCCTCAAGCGCTTCACGCCCACCGGCGGCGCATTCCACGGCGAAGCCCTCAAGCCGCAGTGCGCGCTCAAGGGCTTCCCGGATTGGAGCCTCGTCGTCAACAACGAGGATCGGCGGAGTTTGGTCGTTCACAGCTCCGCCCTTAATCGCGCATTACTGCGTGATCAGTTCATTCCCATCGCGTCAGGGCCGTCAGCGTCACCGGCTGGGCCGTGCTCGCCGCGTGGGCCGTGACCTTCGCCGCGCTTCGGCATGACCTTCTTCAGCGCCGCCGTAACAGTCGCCACAGGCAGGTTCAGCTTCGCTGCGAGGGCACTTGCCATTGCTGCCGGTCCACCTTCGCCGCGCGGGCCGCGGTGGCCCGGGCCGCCGCGTCCACCGGCGGGGAGGTTTGAGCGGTCGCAAGTTAGCTCAGCGCCTTCGCAAGCGATGATTGCCGTGCGCTGCGCCGCTGTCAACTTGTTGGCTGCGACGTCGGCGTCAAGCTTGTCGCTTTTGACGTCGGCCATTGCATCCACGAGCTGCCGATTGCTTACGCCGAGCTCAGTTGCGAGAGCGGCCTGACGAGCCGTCTTCTCAGCCGTGTGCTTGGCCAGCATCTCCGACATCGTCGGGGGCGGGCCAGTCACGGCCTGCGTCTGCGAGCTGTTCGTCTTGCCCTTCGAAGTCTTGTTCGACTTCTTGGTAGCGCCAAAGCCGACGGTGGCGAGCACCGCGGTCATTGCCATTGCCGCCACGAAGGCGGTCAGTAGTGAGCGTTTCATGATTTCAATTAACTCCTTGATGGTTGGGGGGTGACACCATCATGCGCGCCGAGTCTTAAAAAAGCCTGAGAACTGCCCGGCTTGGCTCAATCTTCGATGTGAACCACGAGCTTGCCTGTGTTTTCGCCGCTAAAGAGCATGTTCAGCGCGCTTGGTAGCTGATCGAAGCCTTCCACGACGGTCTCCTCCGTGCGCAGCGTGCCGGCCGCGACCATCGCGCCGAGCGCCTCAAGCGCTTCGGGAAAGCGGGAGTAGTAATCAAGGATGATGAAGCCCTGCAGTTTGACTCGCTGCACCAGCAAGTTGCCGAAGCTGCGCGGGCCGGGCGCTGGCTCGGTGTCGTTATAGCCAGAAATTAGGCCGCAGAGCGCCACGCGAGCGTTCATGTTGAGGCGCGAGAAGACGGCCTCCATTATCTCGCCTCCGACATTCTCAAAATTAACGTCGACTCCGTCCGGCGTTGCGGCCTTCAGCTGCTCGCGCCAATCATCGGCTTTGTAATCAACGGCGGCGTCAAAGCCAAGTTCATCAACCAGCCAAGCGCACTTCTCGGGCCCGCCGGCAATGCCGACAACGCGCGCGCCGCGCTGCTTAGCGAGCTGGCCTGCCACTGAACCAACGGCGCCCGCCGCAGCCGACACGACAACTGTTTCGCCTTCCTGGGGGTCACCGATCTCAAGCATTCCAAAGTACGCGGTGCAGCCGGTCATTCCGAGCGTGCCGAGCAGCGTTTGCGGCTCGACGGGGATGCCGGCCGGAACGGTCATCAGCGGCGCCGAGGCACTCGTGACTGTGTAGTCCTGCCAGCCGGTAAGCCCGGTGACGATCGCGCCAACGGGGTAGTCGTCGCTCTTTGACTCGATCACTTCGCCAAGCCCGAGCGCGCGCATCTCCTCGCCGATAGCAACCGGCGGTAGATAGGTCGGTGCTTCGCCGATCCACATCCGGTTGGTCGGGTCGATTGAGATCCACTTCACGCGAACCAGCGCTTCGCCGTCGGCGATCTGGGGGACGTCCTCGCTTACAAGATTGAAGGTCTTCTGATCGACCGGCCCGGTAGGGCGCTCGGCTAGCAAAAAACGGCGGTTAGCTTCGGACATTTCGGGCCTTTCGGGGTTTATGGCGAGAGTCGCTCGGTGACCCAACCGCCGTTGCCCCGACGATAGACGAAGCGATCATGGAGGCGGAACTCGCCTGCCTGCCAGAACTCGATTGCTTCCGGCCTGACGATGTAGCCACCCCAATGCGCTGGGCGCGAAACCTGCTCTCCTTCGAAGCGCTCGGTAACCTGCACAACGCGCCCGAGCAGCTGGTCGCGGCTCTCAATCACTGAGCCTTGCTCCGAGGCCCAGGCGCCGATCCGTGATTCGCGCGCGCGGCTTTCAAAGTAGGCGTCACTCTCGGCTGCGCTGAGCTGATCGACGTTGCCGTGGATCAGGATCTGCCGGCCCAGCTCGCGCCAGAAAAAAAGCAGCTGCGCGCGTGGGTTTTCGCCCAGCTGGCGGCCCTTCAGGCTGGTCTGGTTGGAGAAGAAGCGGAAGCCCACCTCATCGGCGCCGCGCAGCAGCACGGTGCGGGCGCTGGGCCTGCCGCCCGCTCCAGCAGTCGCCAGCGTCATCGCGTTCGGGTCGGTCATTCCACTGGCCTCAGCGTCGCCAAGCCAAGCGGCAAAGAGTTCCAGCGGCTCGGGCGGCAGCGACGCTTCGCTGAGCAGAGGCTGGTCGCTCATTAGTGCTCGATCGGCTGCAGCTGGGCGTCGGGGTCGATCTGCCAGCGGGCCGCCAGCTTGCGCAACGGCTCGTCAACTTGCCAGCGGTCGGCGACCGGCTCGCCTTCGTAATCGGGCGCTGCGCCCTTCAGCGTCATGCAGCCAGCGTTGTCGCCAACGAGGTTGATCTGCTCAATCTCCTCCGCCGTCAGCACGTTCTCAGCTGGCAGCGCGGCTAGTTCGGCGCGCTTCTCTTCAACCGGCTTGGCGTCCGGGCCGATCTCCTGAATCAGCGTCGGCGCCACGCACCGAACCTGCGGCTGGGCCAGCGTCCACTGGCAGGCCAGCTGCAACGCGGTGAGGCCGTGGCGCTCAGCGATCGGGCGCAGCTGGTCAAGCTTCGCGGAGCCGGCCTCAACCCAGTCGCCTTTGCGAAAGCAGCGGTGGTCACCCTCACCAAACAGGTGGCCGGGAGCTACGTCACCGTGAAAGATGCCGCCATAATCGACAACGCGCGCGATCAGTGAGATGTCGTAGCGCTCAGCCGCTGGCAGCAGCAAGCGGCTTGGCCAAGGTTCGAGCGGGTTGAGGATCACCATCGCCCAGTCGATCATCTCACCAAAGCGCTCAAAGCAATCAATGATGTCAAGCGTGAAGCCGTTCGCTGGGCCGGGCGCAACGCCGATCTTGCCGGCCAGGCCCTCCTCGCGCAGCTGCGCCATCGCCTTCCAAACAACCTCGCTGGTGAAGCCTGTGCGGTCAGGGTTGTGCAGCAGCAGCAAGTCAAAGTGATCAACGCCGCAGCGCTCAAGGCTCTGCTCGGTCGCCATCCGCAGGTAACTGGCGTATTGGCCCGGGCCGCGCAGCGCCGGGTCGGTAAAGCGCTGGAAGCCCTTCGCGCCTTGGCGCTCACCGTCGTAGAAGTCATGGCCGACTGCGCCGGTGAGGCAGTAAGAGCTGCGCTCCAATCCCTCAAGCGCGCGGCCAACAAGCCGGTCAGCGCCGCCCGCGCCATAGGTATCAGCCGTAATCAGCGTGTCGATGCCGTTGCCAGGCCGCAGCAGCTCAGCGGCGCGGCGCTCATCGAGCTCTTCACCGAAGTGCATGAAACGCCCTCCGGACCATGAACCAAGCGCTGTGCGTGTGGGGCTCATCATCCTCTTCAGGATACGCGCGCGCGGCGCTCAGGGGTCGCTTGGCGGCGTAACCGACCGATCTTTGTGCGGCTGGCTTTCAGTCGGCCGCCGCGCTAGCGGCAGCTAGCGGCGCCACTGTCAGAGCCTACGCCGGCGACGCCCGACCACTGCCACGAGTAGCTACCGGCCGACAGCCCGAGCCGCAGCAGGCCAAATGTGCCGGTGATCGTTTTCGCACTGCCGGCCCTCGCCGTGACGGCGTAATGGCTGCGCCCGCCGGTGCCGACAACAAATGATCGTGGCCCGTCTGAGGCAGGAGTGGCATCGGCGCCGAGCGGATCAAAACGCTCGTAATTGTGGTCGTGCCCAGCTAGAACGACGTCGCCTCCGAGCTGATGAAGTGCACGCCAGAGAGCATCAACACTTAGGTTGTCGCCATGCTCGCCGCTAGAGGCGCGCGGGTGATGCCAGTAGGCGAGTGTGCACTTGCCGGCTGTGCGAGCGGCGCTCAGCTCAGCTCGCAGCCATTGCTCTTGCGCCGATCCTGCCGAGCAGCTCACTTCGGTGCAGTTTGAGTTCATTGAGAGCAGCCGCCATGAACCGACGTCGGTTGCGTAATAGCCCTTCGCGCGGTCACCTGCAGCGACGCCGATTGAGCCGAAGTAGTCGAAATAGCCAGCCGCCCCCGCGGTGTAGTACTCATGGTTGCCTGGCGCTGGCCGCAGGCGTGAAGCGAGGCCGCCCCATGAGCTGCCAAAGCCACTTTGGAAGTCGGCCATTGCGCCGGCTGGATACTGGTTGTCACCGAGCGTGAGGACGGCTGCGTCGGTCGGCAGCACGAGGTTCGAGACCGCCGACTGGCGGCACGCGCCGTCGGTGCCAAGACCACCGTTCCAAGCTGCGTCGGCGGGCCGGCAAGCGATGTCGCCGGCCGCCACGACGTTGACCGCACCGGTCGCGGGAATGCTGGGCGCCGGGGTGGTGGGCGCTGGTGCGGTTGGCGTGGGGTCGCTTGGCGCGGGCGCGGTTGGGGCAGCGGGCGCTAACCGCGCTAAGTAGGGCAGCCGCGACAGCTTCGCCGCCCCGCTGACGGCCGAAAGCCGCACCGTGTAGCTCTTCCCAGCCGTCAAGATCGTTGACAGGTCGAGCGACCGCTGGCCGCGCGCAGCGATCCTGCCGCTGCTAACCGCTGCCAGCGCTTTCAAAGGCGCAATGCGAGTTGCCTTGCCGCGCTTCCAAGTTGCTATCACGGGCCTCACGGTGAGGCCGGAAGTCTTCCGCGCCGCCGTAAGCCGCAGCAAGATTGAGGAGCCGGTCCATGCCGCCGGAACACTGAACCTCAAGTACGCAACCCGGCTCGAGCCGAGGCTAAGCGACCGCGGCGCGAGGTCAAGCGGCTTGCCGCCGCCGGAAAGCATTGCGGCGCTCGGCGTGACGCGCGACGGGTTTGCTGTCGCGATCGTCGCTGAGGCCGCGGCGATGCAGATCATCGCTACGGTCAGAATCACGCGAGCTGCCACCATCGGACTGCCTTTCTTCGCCTCCGCACGGCTGAAACACAGGAGGTCAGTTTTTGTTGCGGTTCGCTCAAAAACCGACGCCGTGGGCCGCGCGCTGTACGCTGCGCCGCGTGAGTAATGCGGAACGAGAGCTGCGTCATGCTAGGGCCAGCGAAGCGGCGCGGGCGGCGCGTGAGCAGTCCGGCGTGGCGGCCGACCAGCCGTTCGATTGCATACTTACGGCGATCGAACAGAACTTTGAGCTGGCTGTAATCATCGCCCAGCTCAACGACGATTTTGCTGGCGCGCTGGTTCAGCGGGGGCCGTTTAGCATCGCGCTGATCGGCGCGACCGACGCGCCGGTTCGGCGCCGCTTCACGCTGGCGCATGAGTTAGGCCATCAGCAGCTAGGTCACGGGCCGCGCTTTGATACTGCCGCGAAGATCAAGGATGAAAGCGACCCGGCGGAATCCTCAGCCAACCGTTTTGCGGCCGAATTCATTGCGCCCCAGCCAGCGGTAGAGCGATTCGTCGGCTCACTTGACGACAGCTCACCAACGCTGGACTTGGTTTGCCGCGTATCAAACCACTTTGCCTTCAGCCCGTTCGCGGCGCGAATTCGGTTGCAGACGACCGGCCTGCTGACCGACCGAACGGTTATCCGGCAACTCGATCAAGAGATCATCAACGGCGCAGCGCGCCACTGTTTCGAGCGGCTCTCACTGGACGACCGTGAAGATCTTTGCGCGGTGCCATTGTCAGCGACGCCGCGGCTGCCGGCGGCGCTGGAGGACTCGGCGCTGGCCGACTTCTGCGCGGGCCGTATTAGCGCAGCGGAGATAGCAAGTCTGCTTGGTCGCAGCGCCGAGCAGGTTGAGCGCGGGCTTCGGCGCCCGGCCAGCTAGCTGCGCTCAGTCGTTGGCGAGGAAAAGCTCGTCAACTTCGTCCCAGCCGAGTGGACTGGGCGTGGTCGCCGCATCGATCAGCATCTCAGCGAGCTCAATGTTGTCGGCTGACGGCTCAATCGAACTGGCGCGCATTCGAAACGCAAAGCCGTAATCGGGCCGCTCGAAGCTTGCCGCCGGGTCGACGTCAAGGATTGTGCGCAGCGCATCGCGGACGCGGCCCGTGAGAATCGCCAAGCTGCCTGCTTCAAGTCTGCCGAGGTATTCGGCCGCTTTCTCGCGCTGCTTGGCGCCGTCTTCGACCTCGGCCGCTGCCAGCAGCGCGCCAGCAAGCTCATCGAGGCTGAGGCCGGCCCTGGCACGAGCGGCGCCAAGGTCAACCGCGGCGCGCTCAGCAAAAATGTCGGCCACGCGCTTCATTACAGGCCGCTCCAGTTCACGGGCGAATGCATCAGCGTCGAACGGGCGCG
>Ga0335398_10001862_pt1 | contig 34653 bp, 34 predicted proteins | sample BON03_FD_205742 | JGI IMG/M metagenome (GOLD analysis project Ga0335398, IMG submission 205742) | Freshwater microbial communities from Lake Bonney liftoff mats and glacier meltwater in Antarctica - BON-03 (spades assembly) (version 2) | ecosystem: Environmental > Aquatic > Freshwater > Ice >... | reverse complement strand
TCCGACGCGACACATCCAAAGGCTCTCTCAGCATCAAACTCAAGCGAGCTGGCTGGGACGAGGCATTCTTATGCAGCGTTCTCAATGGCCTGGCAGAAGCATGAAGCCAAACGCGATTGCCCTGCCGCGAGTGTTACCTGTATAAACTCTAATATTACCCATCCTCCAGCGCATGATTACGTTTTTGGGAAGACGTAGCCGTCGAACAATTTGCGCTTCGTCCGCAGGGGTTTTGTGGCAAATTTTTTAATGGGCTGAGCAGGCCAGAGTTTCAGTCATAACTATGCCGCCAGCGCTGCAAACTGTTGAAACGCGGAAAGGCCACTGTCGCCGAACTGTCGCTTTCGGATCATGTGAGCTGTTTTGATCCCGGCCAGAGTTGCGGCGGCGGAATGGAAGGCCTTGAAGCCCAACATTGGCCTCGTGATCCGCTTAATAAAACGATGATCCTGCTCGAGGATATTGTTGAGGTATTTGACCTGCAAGATCTTTATGATCCGCCCTGCGCCGATGAATTTCAGGATTACATTCAGGCTCTTCAATCCAGCCAGATTGGCGCCGCTTCTGTCGATTACGACACGGTCAGGAACGCCCAGATAACGATCTTTAGTGGTACCTTCACGGCCGCGAGCCTTGCGGTGCGCTGCGTCGATGGGGCGCTGCAGATCGTTTCGGAGGGGCGGCATCGCAAGTTCTGTAATACTCTGCAGCAACTGGCATATTCCGGCGAACTAGCGTCGCGCGAAGGGCGTAGTGCTTTATCTGTGACTGAACGCGCGGTCTTTTCGATTGAGGACGGTGATCTGACCCTGCAGGAGATCGCACCGGGCATTGACCTCGAGCGCGACATCCTTGCGCATTTGGACTTCGCGCCAAAGCTGGCATCGCCACTGCAAACGATGGATGCCCGGCTATTCGCCCCTGCTCAAATGGGCCTGATGGGTTCGGATGTATTCACATGCTGAAACCTGTCAGACTCGACGGGTCAATCCATTCTGTGTGCGTGCCGCGGATTGAATACGACTGGCCGTTCTTAATCACATAACACTTTTGCGCTATGTCAGTGTATGCGAGGGCACATTCTAATCTCGGTCGGGACAAGTCCGCTATCTTGCCGGAAAGCAAGGAGAACGGAAGGTGGTCCATACAGAGTTGAGGTTGCGCGAGAATGTCGAGGACGTCCCTTCCGCGTCGATGGCACGCCACAGCCCATGTTTTTCCCTCGAATCGAGATAACGACCTCATCCAGATGCCATTTATCATTGGGGCGAGGACGGTCGCGCCGGACGCAATTTGCGAAATGTGGACCAAAGCGATTGACCCACAACCGGATCTCTTCCCGGCTGACAATCACACCGCGCTCGGCCAGCAGGTCTTCGACGTCAGCCGTGCTCATTGCGAAGCGATAGTAAGCCCAAACAGCGTATGCGATAATTTCGCTAGGGAACCGGAATCCCTTCAGGCGCAGCATACTGGTTGGGATTTTCATGATGTTGAAATAGCCTGATCATGCAAGCTGAACAACTTGGCAATGCCGCCCGAAACGATCTGAATGTACAGGAGACACCATCATGTCCGACAAAACTGCCCTCGTCATTTCTGCCCATGCCGCCGACTTCGTCTGGCGCTGCGGTGGGGCTATCGCCCTGCACCAGGAGCAGGGCATCAACGTCACAGTGCTGTGCCTGTCCTACGGTGAACGCGGCGAAAGCGCCAAACTGTGGAAGCAGGAAGGGATGTCACTGCAAAAGGTGAAAGACGCCCGCCACGCCGAGGCCGAGGCGGCGGCCGAGGCGCTGGGGGTGCATGATCTGGCGACGCTGGATCTGGGCGATTACCCGCTGGATTTCAGCCGCGAGAACAAAATGAAAATCGTTGATGTGATCCGCAAGGTGCAGCCTGCTTTTATGCTGAGTCATAGCCAGTACGATCCCTACAACACCGACCATATGAACACGATGAACGCGGTGCTGGAATGTCGGATGATCGCGCAGGCCTGGGGCCATAACCCCGGCGAAACGGTACTGGGCGCTCCGCAGCTCTATCTGTTTGAGCCGCACCAGACCGAACAGATGGGTTGGAAGCCGGACACCTTCCTCGACATCACGCAGGTCTGGGACAAAAAGCGCGCCGCCATCGAATGCATGGAGGGGCAGGAACACTTGTGGGAATATTACACCCGCGTCGCCCAACAGCGGGCGAACCATTTCAAACGTAACTCCGGCGGGCAATCGGGCGGGCGTGACTGCAAATATGCCGAAGGCTTCCAGTCGATCTTTCCGCGCACGGTGGACACGTTATGACCGGTTTCACCACGTTACCTATGCCGCCGACCAGCGCGAGAACATCATGCGCGCGGCCGCCATCTTTCTCAAAAACGGCGTTCACATCGAAACCGGTCCACACAAGCACGCCATTCAGAGGACACTCGTCCTTTATGTCTAGAAACCTGCGGGCAACCGCGTGGAACGGACCGATGCCGGTGGGCGCTTGATCCTGGCCCCCGACTGGGAGCCTATGAAATGGACCGAGGCCGGCCGCAAGAAGTGCCAGGCCTGGGATCTAAAGACCATCGATATTTTAATACGCACGGCACCCCGCCCGTCCCCCAGGAGCATTGAATATGCATCAAGTTGTACAAAACATTCCCCGCGCCGACCGCGCAGTCATCGATGCGCTGGGGGACGCCGGTGTCGCCACGGTGCACGAGGCGCAGGGCCGGATCGGTTGCTTCGCGGCCCAACTGCGCCCGATCTACACCGGCGCGCGGATCGCGGGGTCGGCTGTCACGATCAGCGCGGCCCCCGGCGACAACTGGATGATCCACGTTGCCATCGAACAATTGCAGGACGGTGACATCATGGTGCTGTCGCCCACCGCCCCATGCGACATGGGCTACTTTGGTGACCTCTTGGCGACCTCGGCACAGGCGCGGGGCTGTCGCGGACTGATCATCGACGCGGGCGTGCGCGATATCCGCGACCTGGCCCAAATGAACTTCCCCGTCTGGTCCCGAGCGATCAGTGTGCAGGGGACGGTCAAGGAAACCTTGGGGTCCGTTAACGTCTCCATCGTTTGCGCTGGTCAAACGATCCACGCGGGCGACGTGATCGTAGCCGATGACGACGGCGTCTGCGTGGTGCGACAAGCCGACGCGGCTGCGGTGCTGGAGAAGACGCAGGCCCGGCTGGCGCTGGAGGAGACCAAGCGCAAGCGCCTGGCGGCGGGGGAGCTGGGCCTCGACATTTATGACATGCGGCCCCGGCTGGCGAAAAAGGGGCTAAAGTATGTCTGACGGAATCCCTTGCCTGTGGATGCGCGGTGGCACGTCGAAGGGAGCATATTTCCTCGCGACTGACCTGCCCGCCGACGCGGCGACGCGGGACTCGCTGTTGCTGCGCATCATGGGATCGCCCGATGCCAACCAGATCGACGGGATTGGCGGGGCGGACCCGTTGACGTCAAAGGTCGCGGTGATGTCACCCTCGTCCCGCGATGACGCGGACGTGGATTACCTGTTCTTGCAGGTCTTCGTAGACAAGCCTCTCGTCAGCGGCGCGCAGGGCTGTGGTAATATTCTTGCCGGGGTCGGCCCGGCGGCGATCGAGCGCGGTCTGGTCGCCGTCGCGGGCAATAAAACCCCCGTCCGCATCCACATGGTGAATACGGGCGAGGTCGCGACCGCCACGATCCAGACCCCGCAGGGCCGCGTCAGCTATGACGGCGACGCGCAGATCGACGGTGTGCCCGGACATCACGCCGCGGTGCCCCTGCTGTTTAATACTCTTGCGGGGTCGATGTGCGGAGCGCTGCTACCGACCGGCAATGCGGTCGACATGATCGACGATATCGCCTGCACTCTGATCGACAATGGTATGCCCTGCGTGATCCTAGCCGCCAGTGATTTTGGCCTGACGGGTCGAGAAGATCGTGAGTCTCTCGATGCCGACACCGCTCTAAAATCGCGGCTGGAGGCGATCCGCCTGCAGGCTGGTCCGCTGATGAACCTCGGCGACGTGACCGACAAGAGCGTACCGAAGATGACTTTGGTCAGTGCCTCTGCCAACGCCACGATCTCGACCAGGTCGTTCATCCCGCACCGTTGCCATGCCACAATCGGCGTCTTTGCTGCGGTGACGGTCGCGACCGCCTGCACGCTGCTTGGATCGCCCGCCGCGACGCTGGCCACCCTGCCCGACGGCGACATTTTCCGCATCGCCCACCCCACCGGTGCCGCAGACGTCATTCTACGACGCGATGCGGTCGGCACCGCCGCGCAGGCCGGCACCCTGCGTACGGCGCGCAAACTGTTTGACGGACACGTCTTTCCTGGAACGTAATCTTGAGCTGTAAGAGGGGCTTTGTCGCAAATTTCCGCGTCGGCTCAGATTGACCAAGTTCAGGACATGATTATGCTGCGAGGGCGGCGAACGGCTCTGTCGCAAACTTTTTGCTGGGCTGAGCAGGCCAGAGTTTCAGACATAACTATGCTGCCAGCCCTGCAAACTGTCGAAACGCTGAAAGGCCACTTTCGCCGAACTGTCGCTTTCGGATCATGTGAGCTGTTTCGATCCCGGCCAGAGTTGCGGCGGCGGAATGGAAGGCCTTGAAGCCCAACATTGGCCTCGTGATCCGCTTAATAAAACGATGATCCTGCTCGAGGATATTGTTGAGGTATTTGACCTGCAAGATCTTGATGATCCGCCCTGCGCCGATGAATTTCAGGATTACGTTCAGGCTCTGTAATCCAGCCAGATTGGCGCCGCTTCTGTCGATTACGACACGGTCAGGAACGCCATTCGTGCCAATCGCCTGCTTGAAGAAACGCCGGGCAGCAGCTGTGTCACGGCGCTTAGACAGCATGAAATCAAGAGTTTCTCCGTCGCGATCGACGGCACGGTAGAGGTACGTCCACTTGCCGCGGACCTTGATATAAGTCTCGTTCATGCGCCAAGAAACGGATGTCGGTCGCTTCCTTGCCTGCGCATTTGCAGCTATCTGCGGCGAATACTTCACCACCCAGCGGTTCAAGGTGGCATGGTCCACGTCAACGCCGCGTTCCTGCAATATCTCTTCCAGATCGCGGTATGAGACAGCGTAGCGGACTTAAAAGAACACCGAGTGCAGGATAATGGCTTTCGGGAACTTTACCCCCTTGAAGTCGATCATACTTCTGCCCCGTGCGCCAGAAACCTTCAAAAGCAAACCATTGCTACAGCACCTGACGAAGTGAAAGCCCAAAATCGTTGCGACAGAGCCCTTGGCCGCCCCAGTTTTGAACGCGCCGTCTGAATTCCGCCTCGGGCAGGTCGCATTCCGAAGTGCAGATGATCTGTGCAACAACGCCCCGCAAAGGTCAGTTCGGTGCCAATGGCCATACCGCGTTTCAGCAATTTGCGGCACTCGCAGCATAACTATGTCCGGAGATCGGCGAACCTCGAACCAAACGGACGTTTGCGACACAACCGGATATCTCCACCCTGCGCGGCATTAATCTTACCGCCGGTTGCGTCGTGATCGTGCGCCCGGATCAGCACGTTGCCCACGTCCTGCCGATCGACGCGCACGCGCAGATCGCGGCGTTCTTCGCGCGGTTCATGCTTGAACCGGAAAGCGTCAGCCCTGTGCGGTGATCCGCGCTGCCACGGCGGCAGCAAAGGCCTGCGTGCCGGTGCTGCCGCCCAGATCGCGGGTGCGTAAGGCAGGCACGGTCAGGGTCGCTTCCAATGCCGCATCGATCCCCTGCGCGGCGGCGTTCAGGGCGGCGTCCCCGCGCCGCGTCCCCAGCCAGTCCAGCAGCATTGCGGTCGACCCGATCAACGAGGCGGGGTTCGCAATATCCTGCCCGGCGATATCCGGCGCGGACCCGTGCTGCGCCTGCGCCATCGCTGTTGCTTCACCCGCGTTCAGCGACGCGGCAAGGCCGAGGCTGCCTGCCAGTTCCGACGCAAGATCCGACAGGATGTCGCCGAACATGTTGGTCGTGCAAATCACGTCGTAATTCCCCGGCTCTCGCACCAAATGGGCGCACATCGCATCGACAAGCCGCTCGTCATAGCGGATGTCCGGGTAGTCCTGTGCAACGGCGCGGGTGCAGGACAGGAACAGCCCGTCCGACACGCGCATCACATTGGCCTTGTGAACCGCGGTGACGTGGCCCGGGCTGCGTCCGGCCTGCTGGCGGGTCCGGGCCTCTTCGAACGCCGACCGCGCGATGCGCATGCAGGCCTTGCGTGTAATGCGGCGCATCGCCACCGCGACGTCTTCGGTCACCATGAATTCGCCGGGGCCAGAAAACATGTTGCGGTCGGCATAGAAGCCTTCGGTGTTTTCCCTGACGACCACCAGATCCAGCGCTTGTCCGCCCCGCGGCGCGATCATGGCCCGCGTCCGGGCGGGGCGGATATTGGCATAAAGGTCCAGCCGCTTCCGCAATTCGCCCGACGGGTTCAGCCCGCCCGCGGCCCGCGGCGGATAGGCATTGTGCGACACCGGACCGAGAATGATCGCCTCGCAGGCCTGCACGGCCGCAAAGGCGCTGTCAGGAAAGGTGCTGCCCGTCGCCGCATGGGCGGCAAAGCCGATCTCGATCTCCTGATAGACAAGGTAGAGGCCAAAGCGCTCTGCCGCGGCATCAAGGACAATACGCGTCGCCGCCACGATTTCCGGCCCAATGCCGTCGCCGGCCAGCAGGGCCACACTGATATGTCGTGTCATGTCGGTTCCTTTGCTTGAAACGGCATTGCCGAGTTGTTTGGCCCCACCGATTTGGCAATGCCATCTACAGAATTCAGGCGCATAGCTGTGCCCGACAAAACCCAAATATGCAGCTTTGGACCCCTTGGGCCGGCCAGGGGTTCAATTCACAACTTGCCCCGATCAGCTTCCTGCCCCACGCCCCGCGCGGCGACCAAACACGGCACCGGACGTCAGGCCAGATCCACCCGGGTAGCCGTTAAAGAACACGCCGCCAACCATTTCACCGCAAGCGTAAAGGCCGGCGATGGCGGTGTTATCTTCGCGAAGGACGGCCCCTGTGTCGGACACTTTCAGACCGCCATATGTAAAGGTGATACCCCCCGTGACCGGAAAGGCGCGGAATGGTGCAATATCAATGCGTTGCGCCCAGTTGGATTTTGCCAAAGCCAATCCTTCGGTGGCTTTGCCGTCCAGAATGGTGGGGTCGAAGGTCGTTTGGTCATCGACTGCGGCGTTATACTCCGCCAGCGTTACACTTGCCGCTGCCGGGTCGATGCCGTCGAGTTTCTTGCACAACGCATCCAGCGTATCTGCCTCTACGAAGTGGGCATCGTGGAAGCGGTATTCGGCATAAAGCAGGTCAAAAACCTTGCTGTCAAAGATTTGCCAAGCGAAATGGCCGGGCTGCTCTAGCACGGCGCGGCCGAATTGCGCATAGGTGTAGTTGCGGAAATTCAGTCCTTCGTCGACGAAGCGGTCGCCATCGGCATTCAGCATTACTCCAAGGAAATAGCTGATCTTGCGATAGTTTTTGCGCTCGCCCGGCGGTAAATCAAGGTTGCCGAAATCGGCCATGTGTAGGTCCATCGGCGTCGCGTGGCATCCAGCGAACAGCCCGTATTCCTGCGCGCCTGCCGCGAGCGCCATCACCAGCCCGTCGCCGGTGTTATGCGGTGTGCCGCGGACCTTGGCCTTGTCCCAGTCGGGGCCAATGTATTTCTGGCGCAGCGCTTCGTTCGCCTCAAACCCGCCGCACGCCAGAATGACGGCATCGGCGGCGATCTCTTCTTGGCCAACCATGACGCCCGTGATGCGGTCACCGTCTTGCAGCAATCCGGTGACACCGCTGTCATAGCGGATCGTGCCGCCTAGCTGCTCAAACGCCGCCAACTGCATGTCAAACAGCCCGACGCCTTCGTTTTCGGCCGCCAATGTCAGGCCGCCCCAAAAGACGTGTCGCCCCTCCTTTTCAAAGCTTTGACGACTGTAGATCGGCTCGAACTGGACGCCATGACCACCGAGCCACTGCATCGTCGGCAAGGACAGATCTACTAAAGATTGCTGTTCCGGCGACAGCGGTCGTCCGTCGTTGAATCCTAAAAGATCATCGGCAAACTTTGTTTTCGCATAGCTGCCAAAATCGGTCACGGCCAATCGTGGATCGTTCGGGTTACGCAAAAGAGAGATCAGGTCATCGCCGTTATCATAGGCGAACCGCATCGCGCCTGCGGTATATTTCGTGTTCCCACCCGCCAGTGCAGGGGCTGCCTTTTCTAACATCAGAACCTGCGCTCCGCTTTCAAGCGCAGCAATGCCCGCGCACATGGCGGCATTTCCAGATCCCACGACAATAACAGTTTTTGACATAACGACTCTCCTCAGTTACCCATATTGTATCCAAGCGGATACAAAAATGAAAGTGTCAAATGTCTGCCGATTTAGAAGACCTGTCCCAAGGTGAAATTGCCTATCAAAAGTTGCTCTCGGCGATCCGGGCAGGCGATTTTAAACCCGGCGACCGGCTGCGCGAAACTGATGTGGCCACCCGCCTATCCTTGTCCCGCACCCCGGTCCGAGAGGCGCTGCGCCGGTTAGAGGCGGACGGCATCGTCGAACACCGTGCCCGAATCGGCGCGGTTATCAGAACGCTGGATCATGCAGAGGTCGTAGAGCTTTATGAGATGCGGACAGTGCTAGAGCGCACCGCAGCAGAGCTTGCAGCACGCCACGCAGTCCCGGCGGAAATCGATATTCTAGAGGACCTGAATGCACAGATCGGCAAAGCTATCGACGATCCTGCGCGGGCGGCGGCGATCAATCACGACTTTCACCGGTCTATATATGCCGCGACGCGTAACCGCTTTCTTCTGGAAAGTGCGCGCGCTCTGAACAACGCGCTGATGTTACTGGGGCCGACCACGCTGGCTGATGCAGAACGGATTACCACCGTCTGTGATCAGCACGCGGTCATTATTGCCGCCATCCGCGTCGGGGACGTCGCTGCCGCCGGGGCCGCGGCGACCACGCATCTGGAAACCTCGCTGCGGCACCGATTAAAGGTGATGATCTGATGCTAGCTATCTTTACGGCATTCGCTGTCGCTAGTGTTGGAACTGCGGTCTTCATGCTGCTGCACCTGCCGCTTCCCTTTCTGATGGGCCCTATCTTTGCCTGCCTGATCGCGTCGCTGGCAGGGATCCCAATGCGCGGGATAAAACCTGTGAACGACGCGATGCGTTCGATCCTCGGTGTCGCCGTCGGCTCTACTTTTACCGTCACCATGTTGGTGTCCATGGCCGCCATGTGGCCGACGCTACTAATGGTGCCCGTGATGATTGCGGCGATCGGCGCTGTCGGCGTGCCCTATTTTCAGCGGTTATGGGGATTTGATTTCGCGACGAGCTATTATTCAGCCATGCCGGGCGGCCTGCAGGATATGCTGATTTTTGGCGAAGAAGCGGGCGGCGACGTGCGTGCACTTTCGTTGATCCATGCCACGCGGGTCATGGTGATTGTCGTGGCACTGCCTTTTTTGCTGAAGTGGGCTTGGGATGCGGACCTTAGCAATCCACCCGGCGCACCAGCATCCAGCCTTGCTTTGTCCCAAATGGCACTGATGGTTTTTTGCGGCTTGGTTGGTTGGCAAGTGGCCAAACGGATCGGCCTCTTTGGTGCCTCGATCCTTGGTCCCTTGCTGCTGACCGCCGCCTTTGCGCTGGCTGGCATCCTGCAACATCGCCCCCCAGCGGAGGCAATTTGGGCTGCGCAATTCTTCATTGGAATGGGTGTCGGTACGAAATACGCTGGCATCAGCTGGTATGAAATCCGCCGCGATGTCACGGCGGCACTTGGCTTCTGCCTGATCCTGCTGGTGCTGACGGTGATCTTTGCCGAGATCATCCACTTTTTCCACATGGCCCCCGCGATGGAGACGATCCTTGCATTCGCCCCAGGCGGGCAGGCGGAAATGGCGGTGCTGGCGCTTGTCGTCGGCGCAGACATGGCCTTTGTGGTGGCGCACCATGTGCTGAGGATCTTTCTTGTCATTTTAGGCGCGCCGTTGGCCGCGCGACTGTTTGGGGCAGGTTAACCTTAAGCGCCGTCCCCGTGCCATTGATTATGCGGACTTCTGACGGATGACGTGTCTGCCAAAAAGTCTCCGGAAACGAACAGAGATTTGCTATGGGAGGTGGTCGTGACGGGTTGTTGGGCGTTGCGATGAGGTCGAGCGTCGGCGGGGAAACCAACGCTGGCCTGATGATCTGAAGGCGCGGCTCACGAGATAGATCAGCTTTTTCGCGGCATCGTCGGTTGGGAAGCTGCCGCGCGTTATGGTGGTTTTGCGGATGACGCGATTGAGGCTTTCGATCGCATTGGTGGTGTAGATGATTTTGCGGACCGCTGGTGGGAAAGCAAAAAACGGGATCACTTCCTGCCATGCCCGCCGCCAGCTCGGGGCGATTGAGGGGTATTTAGAGCCCCATTCTGCCTCGAAATCAGCCAGGGCCTTCTCGGCCTCGCCGTCATCCGTGGCCTGATAAATCCGGCGCAGGTCTTTGGCGACGGCCTTACGATCTTTCCAACCGCAGAAGTTCAAGGAATGGCGCACCAGATGCACGATGCAAGTCTGGACTGTGGTCTCAGGGAAGGCCGCGTTGATAGCGTCAGGGAAGCCTTTCAGCCCATCTACCACCGCGACCAGAATGTCCTCCACACCCCGGTTGCGCAGATTATTCATGACACTGATCCAGAATTTGGCCCCTTCATTATTGGCGATCCATAGACCCAGAACTTCCCGTTCGCCCTCCGGAGTGACCCCCAAAGAACGTATACGGCCTTGTTTTTGACCTGACGGCTTTCCGCGTCGCGGATCTTGACCCGCAGAGCGTCAAGAAAAACGATCGGATACATCGGTTCCAGGGCGCGGTTCTGCCAGTCCGATACCTCCTCCAGAACGGCATCAGTGACACGGCTGATAAGATCAGCTGACACCTTCAGGCCGTAAACTTCCTCAAGGTGGGCGCGGGGTATTGCCAAGTTGTTGACTGGGTTTGATCGAGGTAAGTCAACTCTATGGATATACCAACCGACATGCCGCGCTTGAAGGGCTTCCGTTATCCACGTGAAGTCATTACGTGTGCTGTCTGGGCGTACCACCGGTTCGCCCTGAGCACGGCTGATGTGGAAGACCTGCTGGCTGCGCGGAGTGTAATTGTGAGTCGGGAAACGGTCCGGCTTTGGGCCAATCGTTTTGGTCGCCATTTTGCAGACTGCGTCCGGAGGGATCGACCAGGACCGAACAACAAGTGGCACATGGACGAAGTCGTGATCACGATCCGTGGCAAGAAGCACTGGCTGTGGCGCGCGATCGACCCGCATGGAGACGTTCTTGATATTCTTGTGCAAACGCGGCGGAATGCCAAAGCGGCAAAGCGCTTTTCCAAAAGATTGGTAGCCCAGTTTGGTGAGCCGAGGGTCGTCATCACGGACAAATTGCGCAGCTATACCAGACCGATTAAGGTGCTGGTCCCGGACGCCGACCACCGCGCACACAAGGACTTAAACAACGCGATCGAAGTGTCGCATCGGCCAACCCGCAAACGAGAGAAAATAATGGGCGGGTTCAAATCACACCGGCAGGCTCAGAGGTTCTTGTCTGCGCACGGCCAAATCAATCTGATCTTTCACTCCCGCCGCCATCAACTCACCGCCACCTCATACCGCTACGCCCGCTCCGATGCGTTCAGCCTCTGGACCGATTATACAGCCGAAATGGCCGCGTGACCCAACCCCCGCCAACGCTTCGCTATATGCCGTAAACAACTTGGCAATACCGCCCCCGGACATTCATCACCGGCACCGCGATGGACCGCAGGCCAAGTTCAATTTCTTGATCGATGACGCAATGCCCCTGCGCGCGCACCTCGGCGATGGCCTCCATGATGGCGGCCGGGTCAGTCAGGCTGTGGACGGTGCGCGGTGTCAGATCGGACCGGTCCAATAACGCTCTCGCCTCTGCCTCAGGCAGTGCGGCCAAAAGCACGCGGCCCATGCTGGTGCAATGACACGGCAGCCGCGAGCCCGGCATCAGACCAATGGACATGACACGACGCTGCGCCGCGCGGGCAAGGTACACAATCTCTGTCTCATCCAGATGGACACCCTACTGGACTATCCCACCTGATCTGACAGCTGATCCAACCAAGGCTGCACGATCTGCGCCAGCGGCATCGCTGCAAGCACGCCCAGACCCAGCCGCAGCACCCGGGGCGTCAGCTTAAAGAATTTGCCATCATAGTCGGCATAGCCTTCGTTGTGCAGGGTCAGCAGGCAACGCCGTGGCGCGGTCAAGGCCAGTCAGTGTGGCCACCTCTGCAATCGACAGGCGCGACCGATCCGCGCCAAAGCATGCAATGACCTTTAGTCCCTTTGCAAAGGCAGCAATATGATCAGTGCGGGTGTTCACAATGCGCACAATCTCGGCCACAAGCCGAAAAAATGTCAAGATGCGCACGCAAAAGCTATGCATCCCTTCCGTCCGGATTTACCCCTTTCGCAACATAAGCGGAGGGCGAAATGGAAAAGACGATAGCAACGCTGTCAGAGGCGGTCAGCGCGATCACCGACGGTGCCACAGTCATGATCGGCGGCTTTGGGGGATCGGGTGCCCCAATCGAGCTGATCCACGCTTTGATCGACCACGGCGCGAAACACTTATCGGTGGTAAACAATAACGCAGGCAACGGTCATGTCGGCCTTGCTGCACTGATCGAACAGGGTCAGGTCGACAAGCTGATCTGCTCCTTCCCGCGCTCTGCCGACCCGCGCGTATTCTCGGAACGCTACTTGGCGGGGCAAATCGAGCTTGAACTCGTGCCGCAAGGCACACTGGCTGAGCGCATTCGTGCAGGCGGCGCGGGCATCCCGGCGTTCTATACCCCGACCGGCGCAGGCACCGCACTGGCCAATGGCAAGCCGCAAGATACTTTTGACGGACGGCTTTACGTTCAGGAACGCTGGCTGAAAGCCGACTTCGCGCTGATCAAAGCGGAACTGGCCGACCCGCACGGCAATCTGACCTACCGGATGGCGGCGCGGAACTTCAATCCGGTCATGGCGATGGCAGCAACGGTGACCATCGCGCAGGCCAGCAAGATTGTCCCGCTGGGCGGCATCGATCCCGAACACGTCATCACACCGGGCATCTTTGTCGACCGCATCGTCACCGTGGCTGACCCCGCGCAAGAAGAAATGCTTAACCGGGCAGAGGCCGTTTACCCATGACCGACATCGAAACCCACAGCCTGAGCAACGCCCAAATTGCATGGCGCGCAGCGCAGGACATCACCGACGGGGCCTATGTAAATCTTGGCATCGGCTTCCCTGAAATGGTCGCCCGTTTCCAGCCCGAGGGGCGGCAGGCTATCTTTCACACCGAAAACGGCGTGTTGGACTTTGGCAAAGCCCCTGCCGCCGGCGCAGAGGACTGGGACTGCATCAACGCCGGGAAAAAAGCGATCACTATTAAGCCCGGCACAGCCTTCTTTGACCATGCTGACAGCTTTGCCATGGTGCGCGGCGGTCATCTGGACGTCGCCATTCTGGGCGCCTACGAGATCGCCCAGAACGGCGATCTGGCGAACTGGTCCACAGGGCGCGGCGGCGTGCCGGCCGTGGGAGGCGCGATGGATCTGGTCCAAAGCGCCAAACGCGTCGCAGTTGTCACGGACCATGTGACCAAGAAAGGCGCGCCAAAACTGGTCGAGGCCTGCACCCTGCCCCTGACCGGGCTCGCCTGTGTAACCCGCGTCTATACCTCGCTTGCCGTCGTCGACATTGTGGACGGCCACTTCGTGTTGCGCGAAAAGGTACCGGGCCTGTCGTTCGACGCCCTGCAAGCCGTCACCGGCGCGCCCCTGCACACCGACGGCCCCGTGGCCGATCTGATCTGCCCAAAGGATTTGACATGACCGATGCTTATATTTGCGCCTACACCCGCACCCCCATCGGCCGCTTTGGCGGCGCACTCAGCTCTGTCCGCGCCGACGATCTTGGCGCTGTCCCGATCCGCGCCTTGATGGGGGCCCACGATCTAGATTGGGCCGCCGTGGACGAAGTTATCTATGGCTGCGCGAACCAAGCGGGCGAAGACAACCGCAACGTCGCCCGCATGTCCGCCCTGCTGGCGGGCCTGCCCGAAACCGTGCCCGGCACCACGATGAACCGCCTTTGCGGATCGGGCATGGACGCCATCATTACCGCCGCCCGCGCCATCATGGCCGGAGAGATGGATTTGGTCATCGCAGGCGGCGTGGAATCTATGTCCCGCGCGCCCTTCGTGATGCCCAAAGCCACCAGCGCCTTTTCCCGCAGCGCCGAAATCTTTGACACCACCATCGGATGGCGCTTCGTCAACCCACTGATGAAGTCCCAATACGGCGTCGATTCCATGCCTGAAACAGGTGAGAACGTCGCTGAAGACTACAGCATCAGCCGCGCTGATCAGGACGCCTTTGCCGCGCGCTCGCAAGCCAAGGCAGGTGCGGCGATGGAAAGCGGGCGTCTGGCCCGTGAAATAACACCGGTCAGCATCCCGCAGCGCAAGGGCGATCCCATCGTCGTGGACACCGACGAACACCCGCGCCCCGCAACGACAGCCGAACAACTGGCCAAGCTACCGACCCCCTTCCGCAAGGATGGCACCGTCACTGCTGGTAACGCCAGCGGCGTGAACGATGGGGCGGCGGCGCTGCTGATCGCCTCTGCCGATGCGGTCAAACAACACGGCCTGACCCCCATTGCGCGCGTCATGGGCGGGGCCACCGCGGGTGTGTCGCCGCGCATCATGGGCATGGGCCCCCTGCCTGCGTCGCAAAAGTTGATGGCGCGCCTTGGACTGACCGAAGCCGACTTTGACGTGTTCGAACTAAACGAAGCCTTTGCATCGCAAGGCCTTGCTGTGCTGCGCGGCCTTGGCATCGCCGACGATGACCTTCGTGTGAACCCTAATGGCGGCGCGATTGCGCTGGGTCATCCGTTGGGCATGTCAGGTGCCCGGATCGCCGGCACCGCAGCGCTGGAGCTGGCGCTGACCGGGGGCAACCGGGCGCTGGCGACGATGTGCATCGGCGTGGGGCAAGGCATCGCCATCGCGCTGGAACGCAGCTGATCGCCTTCACTAAAATTGCCTCAGCGACGTCGACACCTCGCGGGGGCGGCCTTATGCCTATCGCAACGGTAGCCCTACGTTTTGGTCTCAATCAACCGGATCAGTTCTTGCACGGCTACGCGGTAGCCTTGTGCACCCAGTCCGGCCATGACGGCGGTGGCGACGCCGGAAACTAGCGAGTGGTGATACATTTCTTCCCGCTTGTGAATATTAGAGATGTGGAACTCAATCAGCGGGCCGGGAAACATCTTGAGCGCGTCCATGATCGCCATGGAATAAAAGGTGAAGGCGGCCGGGTTGATGATCACGCCGGCGCCGCCGTCCGTCGCCTCGTGGATCCAGCCAATCAGTTCGGACTCCGAATTGCTCTGTCGGAATTCCAGCGGCCAGTCGCGTGCAGCTTCGCGGCACAGAGCGTCAACTTCGGCCAGCGTGGCCGATCGCGACGAACACAGTCGGCGAAATGCGCGCCGAAACGATTGACCCAAAGCCGGATTGTTTCCCGGCTTACAATCACGCCACGCTCGGCAAGAAGATCCTCGACATCTGCCGTGCTCAGCGCGAACCGATGATGAACCCAGACCGCGTAGGCGATGATCTCACGAGGGTGGCGGAAGCCTTTAGGCGCTGCATTGACGCTGGTATTTTCATGTTCCACCCCATAGCCAAATCGGTGAGGCCAAACAACTTGGCAATGCCGCAACCATTCCCTCTAAGCGACCGTCGACCGCGCAAGTCTGACCGCGAGGTACACAGTTCAACCGTCAACCCCAGGGGCGACGTAGGTCGACTTTAGCCCTTGTCGGAATTCTTATTGAGGAATGCCTCGACGGACGCGCGATGCTCTTTCGTGGTGTAGCAGATGGCCTGCGCCTGACGCCCTTGTGCGAAGACTTCTTCGTCCGAGCTCTCAAACGTCTTGTCGAGAATGGCTTTGGTTAACGCCACCGAAGCAGGCGAACCCTGCGTCAGTTCTTCAGCCCAAGTGATGCACGTTTCAAGAAGATCGTCCGGAGCCGTCACGCGGTCCACCAGACCCAACGTCAGCGCCTCGTCGGACACAACGACACGACCTGATAAAATCAATTCTTTGGCGCGCGACAACCCGACACGACGAGGCAGGAAGTACATGCCACCGCCGTCTGACACGAGGCCCCGCTTGAGAAAGCTCATCGACATTTTAGCGCCATCCGCGGCCACGATAAAATCGCAGGCCATTGCCATATCAAGGCCAAGGCCGAAGGCTGCACCGTTCATCGCCGCGATCACGGGTTTGGTGCAACCGTGAATGACGGCGACACCGCGGTGTGTTTGTTTCTGACGCTTCCAGCCGTTGTAGGCCACGTCACCCTGCGGTGCGTCCAACCTTTCGCGCATGCCACCAATGTCTCCGCCAGAGCAGAACCCCTTGCCTGCACCCGTTAGGATAATAGCGCGGATCTCTGGCGTCCTTTCGGCCCATTCGAAAGCGGTAATCAACTCCTGTCGCATCTGATCATTGATGGCATTGAGGACATCGGGACGGTTCAGTCGAATAATCGCAGCCGTGCCGCGCACCTGTGTTTCGATGAACTCAGCAGAAGGAGTCGTGAGATTTGCGTTATCTTTCATAGGTTTTATTGTCCTTTCTTTTGTCCGGTTACGGTTGCGGAGCATCATGAGGATGGAGCGCGACTGCGCCGGGTAGGTGATCAGAAGACATGACCTGGTTTTTCAGTGATTTGGCTACATCTGCTGACAGGACTGCTCCTGTCAGTTCATCGTATTTCTCAAACAGTTCAGCATCGGTCAGCGGATCGTCAGGGTCGCCTTTGCGGGTCGGTTGGAAATGCTCAATCACTTCACCCGATGTCAGTTCGATTCTCAATCGGGCCTGCCGCTGCGCGGGGTAGCGCGCCGCGATTTCTTCATCTTCTTCGACCTTAATTTTAGGCATGAAGGACCGGATATCCACCCTACCGAGCATGTCAGGAGAAAACGCCGTCAGTCGAACCCCCCCGGTATACAGGAACGCCGCAGTGCAATACTGAGCACTGAACCTTGCGTCTCGCGCCGATTGCACATCCATGCGGTCGCAAATGGAATTGGTTGGTCCATAACCAAAGATGGTGATCCGTTTCACATCGTCAGGGCCGAATGGATGATCCTTCTGCACCGCACGTATCCCGTCGAGGGCCGGGAAAATATGCCCGCAGCACCCGTGGTTCTTGAACGTCATCCGCGAAATCGGGGTCCAATCGCCCAAGCCAGTCAATCCTTTGCCCCAGTCGCCAGTGCCATTGCTCGTCGCGGCGGCATATCCGAAAGGAGCATCCAAACTGCCGGGGCTGCCGGTGACGCCAGCAGCAGCCGAAAGCCCGGCTAAGACGCCGGCATCGGCGGCGTGGCCGCAGTGCATCGGTTTGGTCTGCCCCTGTCCTTGCAGGTTTTCCTGATGGCCGCCTGCAAAGCTGCTGGCGATGGCGATGGCATGAGCGATCTCCTCTGCGCAGCAGCCTTTCAGCATCGCGGTCGATACCGCCGCGCCCATCGTTCCGACTGTCGCGGTGATGTGCCAGTGACGATAGTGGCTGGGTTGCAGAGCCATAGCAATCCGGCAGCCGACCTCATACCCGCCGATGACGGCGCGCAGAAAATCGTCCATGCTTGCCCCTTCGGCTTGCGCCGTAGCCAAGGCCGCGGAAATCGTGGGGCTGCCGGGGTGGTAACCACCATCACGGAAAATATCATCGAATTCGACCGTATGGCTCGCTGTGCCATTCAACAGGGCGGCGTGACGCGCGGACCCAGCAACCCCGTTGGCATAGACGATAGCAGCACCTTCACCCCGCTCTGATGCCAATGCGTTTGATAATGGGACGACTGGGCCTTCGACGCTTCCCGGTAGCATGGCCGCGAACCAGTCCAAAACGGCGCGGCGGGCATCATGGGCAACCGCGGGGCTCAGTTCACAGGTGCGCCAGTCATCTGCGGCCAGTGCGAGTTGCATCATTGGGTTGTTGGTCATGTCGTCACCCTCGTTTCAACAGAAGGCCGCCATCGACTGGCAACAACACGCCAGTGATGTATTTCGCTTCGTCTGAAGCTAGAAAGACCGCCGCATTGGCAACATCCAAGGCCTGCCCCATGTGGCCCATGGGTACGAGGGCATCACGCTCTGCGCGGATGTCTTCGCGGCTGCGACCGGTTTCCGCGGCCCGTCGTTCTATCGCCATGGGCGTGTCGATCAGGCCAGGAACGATAGCGTTGGCGCGCACGCCATAGCGCGCATTCTCGGCAGCGATGTGTTGGGTGAACGTGTTGATCGCCCCTTTGGAGGTTTTGTAGGCCACCGTGGGCCGCATCGACAGGGACGACGTCGAGGAGATGGTGTTGATCGCACCACTCCCGTTTTCCCTCATCGAGGGCAGCGTCGCCTTGCACAACATGAACATCGACTTGAGGTTCAGCGTCATGATTCGGTCCCAGACATCTGCATCCAGATCGGTCGTTGCGCGGTCGCCCTTGGACAACCCGACATTGTTGTGTAGCACATCGATTCGGCCGAATTTGGATAGCGCGCGTGCGACGATATCCTGACAAGCCGCTTCGTCGGTGACATCGGCCGCGACGACCATCGCATCACCTCCGATCATCTCGCGGGTCTGCTCGGCCCACTCGGCATTGATATCGACCAATACGCAGATCGCCCCCTCTTCAGCAAAGCGCATCGCGGTGGCGCGACCATTGCCCGGGGTGGCACCAGGCTGTTGGCCTGCACCTGTGATAATTGCAATCTTTCCGTCAAGCCGTCCGGCCATGTCTCTGCGTCCTATCCCGAAGTTAAGGTCAGCCTAACACGGGTTTTGGCTGACAGGACCTGAGTAGAGGTCAGGCTCGGCAAATCGCTGGTCTGACACGGTCAGGAGGGTGAAGACCCCGCCTTGAAAAACTCGCGGGGTTGGTCGACCTGTTCCAGCAGCCAGTCGATAAATCGCTTTGTCTTCAAGCTGACAGACACGTTTGTAGGCCAGATGACGTAGAATGCGCCACCCGTCGGAATCCGCATATTCAAAGGCCTTACCAGAGATCCGTCGGCAAAAAGATCGTCTAAAATCCGCAACTGACCGACGGCCAGACCCAAACTCTTCTGGGCCGCCGAAAACGTCAGAGTCGAAGATTCGAAATCTGTACCGGCGTTGAAATCAAGCTCCACATTCGCTGCCCGCGACCAAAACTCCCACGCGCGGCGGCGATAGCGCGAATGCAGGATCTCGCCTTTGTTGACGTCATCGGGACTGTCAAGACCGCCTATGGACTCGAGATATTTCGGGCTACACACCACATCCACCTCTTCATCCCATAGCTTGCGCGTGCGTGAATCGCGCCAATCGCCGGTGCCAAGCTGAAGTGCGACATCCAAGTGCGTGCCGCGAAAATCCAACGGCTCGACTCTCGTATCGAAACGAACCCTGATGTCGGGAAACTTCTCAAGGAAATCCGACAGTTTGGGGATCAGCCAATGGTGCGCAACCGTTGGGTGAACCCGCAGATTGACGGTTCCCTCTGTCTCATGGCTGATCATCCGCTGGGTGGCGCGTTCCAGATCGTCAAACAGGCTGGAAATCTCCAACCCGAAGGCGCGCCCGACTTCGGTCAATTTCGCAGACCGCACGCCGCGCTCGAACAGGCTGACATCCAAAAAATTTTCTAGAATGGCGATTTGTCGACTGATGGCGACCTGACTGACCCCCAATTCCTGTGCCGCGGCGGTAAATGTCTTGTGACGCGATGCGACGGCAAAGGATCGCAATGGGTTCAGCGGCAAATTTATGCGACGGCGTTGCATAATTTATAGTTACCCTTGAGTGACAAATGAGCGCTACACTTACGTTTTGGTTAGGCTAAACTTTTGCTATGAATATCGTCAAGGCGATAAAAAGCGGATCGCCCGAACCGGATAGACAATGAAAAGACGTTCCTCAGGTCCCCTATCTGCCCACGGTGGCGGCTGGTGGATCGCAAAACTGACGGCACTGTTCGCGCTGACAGCCCTCACGGGCTGGGTGTTCGAGCATTTAGGCGCGCCGCTGCCGTGGATGATCGGGCCACTTGTGGTGACGGCGGCGGTTTTCATCATCTTGGATCCGTCATTCGGGGTTCCCAATCGGTTGAGGCCTTTGGGTCAAGTTGTCGTTGCAACGCAGGTGGGCCTCGCGTTTTCCCCTCAGGCGCTTGAGATGCTCGTGGGCTATGCGCCGGTTATCGTCGGCACCGCCTTGGCGACGGGCCTTTGTATCGGCCTGGTGTCACTTTTGATGGCACGGCTGACGGGCCAAAAGCTGGCACAGGCGTTCCTGTCCAGCGTCCCCACCAGCCCTGTCGAAGCAGCTGCAATGGCGCGGGATGCGGGCCTTGATCCGGCACCAGTTATCTTTTCCCAGACCTTGCGGCTGTCGGCTGTGGTTATGGTGTTGCCGTTCTCGCTTTATGCTATCGAAGGGTGGCCGGACGTAGAACGCACCATGGTTTCTTTGTCTGCGATTGACCCTCTGAATTTGATGTTTCTGATCGCGGCAGGCGTCGTCGGTGCTTGGATCGCACGAGTGCTGCGCGTGCCAAATCCCAACTTTCTGGGACCTATGACTGTTGCTGCAATCCTGTCCGTTGCCGCCATCGGGCCCGCACCTTATCCACCGGTCCTTTTGGCTTTGGGGCAGGTCATCCTTGGCACATGGCTGGGTGCCACGTTCCGTCGGTCGTTCCTGACCTCCGCTTTGCGCATGACGGTAATCAGTATGTGCTCAACACTTCTGCTGTTGCTCTTGTGCTCATTGAGCGGGGCCGCGATTGCGCGTCTGGCTGGACTGAGCTGGCAAACGGTCGTGCTGGGGGCAGCGCCAGGCGGCGTCGTGGAAATGGCGTTGACGGCGAAATTCCTTGAACAGAATGTCGTCTTGATCACGACATTCCACCTCATTCGTATTTTCATCTTCATGCCAAATATACCTTGGATCGTGCGCCTTATTGCCCGACACGAACAAGATGACCCCGAAAAGGAACAGACCCTATGACACCTCATCGTTCCCTGCCCCAAGGCCGCAAGGCCCGTATCGCCGTGCTAGATGATTACATGGGCGTCGCCGCGCGGCTTGCCGATTGGACGGTATTGGACGACCGCGCAGAGGTGACGTTTCTAACTGATGCCATCCCACCTGCCGACCTGCCAACCGCCCTCAATGACTATGACGCCATTTGCCTACTTCGCGAGCGAACGGACTTTCCCGCTGAGACGTTACAAAGACTACCAAACCTCAAGGTGATTGCTGCGACGGGACGGAAAACGCGCACCTTAGACACCGAGGCAGCGGCCATGCTTGGTATTCCGATCATGACGACAGACGGCAGCGGCAATGGCATTTATGCCACAGTTGAGCTTGCATGGGGGCTGATTCTTGGGCTGATGCGCCATATTCCGGCGGAGTCTGCAGCGATGCAGAGCGGCGCTTGGCAAACTCGTCTCGGCAACGCGGTATACGGGCGGACGCTGGGCTTGGTCGGGCTTGGTAAATTGGGCGGCCAGATGGCGCTGGTCGCGAAGGCCTTCGGAATGAACGTGATTGCTTGGAGTCCAAACCTGACCCCCGAGCGCGCGGCGGAGGGCGGAGCCACTTACGCCAGCAAAGACACTTTATTTCGCATGGCAGATATCGTGTCGCTGCACATCGTCTTGGCCCCCTCGACCGAAGGGATCGTCGGGGCCGAAGACTTGGCCAAAATGCAATCGCATGCCCTGCTTATTAACACCTCTCGCGGGCCATTGGTCGCTCAAGATGCTTTGCTGGTGGCACTCAATGAGGGCCGGATCGGCGGTGCCGGGATCGATGTCTATGACCAGGAACCCCTGCCCGCAGATGCGGCCATTCGGACGGCACCGCGAACTTTGCTGACACCGCATCTTGGCTATTCTGTGCAAGAAACATTTGAAAATTTCTACCGCCAGACGGTTGAAAATCTGGATGGCTGGCTGGATGGCACGCCGCGCCGATTGGCGGCGTCCAAATAGAAATGGCCGGCCCTGATCTGGGCCGGCCAACTATCATTCAACTTAGTCAGGCTTACTGACCGATGCCACGCTCCGCAGCGAGGTTTTTCCATATCTGCATGTCGCGCAGATATACATCACGGAACTCTGCAGGAGTCAGATTACCCGCAAGCGCGAAGTTATCGGCCAACTGTGTTTGCATCGCTTCGGACTGCATCGCTGTCGCCAGATCGTCGCTGATCTGCTGAACCAGAGCGTCGTCCATACCGCCGGGACCAAAAATAGCGACCCATCCTTCGATGTCGACACCGGATACACCGGCTTCACCGCTGGCCATGACATCAGGCAGAAGTGCGAACCGCTCGGGTGCCAAAACCGCCAGCGCCTTCACACGACCGTCGTTGACGTATGGCATGACGCTCGCCGTGGTGGATATATAGGTATCAGCATGGCCACCCATCAGGTTCGTCATGGATTCACCCGCGCCCGTGAAGTGTACGACATCTGCGGGCAGGTCAGCGGCCTGAATGACGAGTTCCGACATAAAGTGTCCGGAGCTGCCAGGGCCAGCAGTTGCCATAAACATTGGACGTTCCTGCGCTTCCTCCAAGAACCCAGTAAAGTCTTCTGACTCTACCTTGGCTCCACCAACCAAAACGTAGGGGCTGGTGATCAGAAGAGAGATCGGCGTGATATCCGCTTCCGGATCAAACTGGAGATCTGTCTGGATCGCCGGAGCGGTGCTGATGGCTGCGGTGTTGATCAACAGCGTCAGGCCATCGGGATCGGAAAGTGCCATTTCCGTTGTACCGATCATGGATCCTGCGCCGGGCATGTTCTCGATCACGACTGGCTGGCCCCAAATCTTTTCCAGCTCCACTGCAAGTGGCCGAGCTGTTCGGTCGGTCGATCCGCCTGTGCCGTAAGGCACAATGAGCGTAACAGGGCCGCTTGGAAAGCTGTCTTGTGCAAATGCAACGGTGGTGCTGAGTGCAACACCGATAGCGGCTGTGATAATCTTTTTCATTGTCGTCTCCTCCTGGTTATCATTGATTTCAAAGTGGCCTTTGGGCGGCCACGCGACAGTCCCGAAGGGACCGCATGCCCATCTCTTGCGTTATTCGTCCATGATCATACGGTCATTGCCGCGGCGGTTCCGGCTGAGGTGTCGCAGCGCACCATACAAGGTCCACACCAGCATCAAGCCCGAGATCGCAAGGACCGTGCCAGCGATGGGGCGTGTCAGAATGTCACCGAAGTCCCCGCGGGCCAACACCATGGCACGGCGGAACTGTGCTTCGATCAGCAGGCCGAGAACGAACCCGAGCAGCAGCGGTGCGGCAGGCATATTGCCTAGACGCATCAAGTAACCCATGACGCCGAACCCGAGCACCATGAAGACATCAGCAGGGTTCGCACGGACGCTGTACGCACCGATACAAACGAAGACGAGGATCGCAGGATACAGGTAGTGATAGGGGATCAGCAAAAGTCGCACCCAAAGCCCGATCAAGGGAAGGTTCAGAACCAGCAGGATGAGGTTGCCGATCCAGAAGCTCATCACCAGCCCCCAAAACAGCGCAGGCTGTTCAGCAATCAACGTCGGACCCGGCTGGATGCCATGAACCATAAGCGCACCAAGCATCAGGGCCATCGTCGCACTGCCGGGGATGCCCAGCGTCAGCGTCGGGATAAAGGCAGTTTGGTCGGCGGAGTTGTTGGCCGTCTCGGGGGCCACTATGCCTTCCACCATGCCTGTTCCAAATTTCTCGGGCGTCTTTGAGACCCGCTTTTCTACAGCATAAGCCATGAACGCTGCAATTGACGGACCCGTGCCTGGTAGTGCACCAAAGAACGCGCCAATGGACGATCCGCGAATTGCTGGTTTCCACGACCGGCTCCAGTCGTCGCGGGTTGGCATCATGTTCTTCATTTGGGCACTTGTCGCGTCGATCTTGGCGTTTCGCTCGGCCCCGACCGATGTCAAGATTTCCCCTATACCGAACAGGCCCATGGCCATCGCGGAAATTCCAAAACCTTCCAGCAAGCTCAGGGATCCGAAGGTGAACCGCCCGACCCCGCTCTGGCTGTCGATGCCAACCGTGGCAATCAACATGCCTAGAACTACCATGGACAGGCCCTTGGACGGGGACGCGTTGGCGATGGTGGAGGCAGCCACGAGACCCAAAACCATCAGAGCAAAGTACTCCGCCGGGCCGAAGGTTAACGCATATTCTGCGATCAGCGGCGAAAATAGGCTGAGGACGATGATGCCAAACGAACCACCGACAAAAGATGCGATCGTAGTCAAGAACAAAGCGACACCAGCGCGACCTTACTGGGCCATCGGATAGCCATCAAGGCAGGTGACGGCAGCAGACGTCGCCCCCGGAATGTTGAGCAGGATTGAAGCAGTTGAGCCGCCATAGGTGGTGCCGTAATAGATGCCGGCGAGCATGATCAGCGCGGCGGTGGGTTCCAGATAAAACGTAATCGGGAACAGCATGGAAATCGCCGCCAAGGGCCCAACGCCCGGGATCACCCCGACGAAGGTTCCAAGAAACACCCCGACAAAGCAGTAAAACAAGTTGACCGGCGTGATTGCTGTTTCCAGCCCAAGTGCCAGATTTGCGAGAAGTTCCATCAGAATGGCCAATCAAAAGTTGCGATGGGCAAGCCCAGTCCGAGGATGAAGATGGACCACGTCAGGAGAGCCATCGCTGAGCCAAGAAGCACAGCGCGCGAGATCGGCACTTGCCGCTCGGCGAACGTCGCTATCACCACCGTTGAAAACACGGCAGGGACAAGACCCACAGTTTCAATCATTAAGGCAAAGCTGATAATACTGATCGACAGGACGATAAGCGGGCGGAAGTTTGCCTCGACCGCTTCGCCTTTGCGGAACGCTGCAGGAATGGCGATCATAAGCCCAAAGCCGATCAGGATCACACCAAGCGAGACAGGCATCATCCCTGGTCCCATACGGGTGATTGTTCCCATTGAATATTTGGACAAGGCATAAGCAGCGGCTGCCAGCCCAAAACAGGCTAGGCTCAATCCTGCAACGATGTCACGGTAATCTCGATCCAGCACTTTTCCCCTCCCTGCGGTCAAGTACGATAATTCCTCGCCCCACCCTTGAGCCTGCACAGAAATCTTACAACAGGCTAGAAGGCGGGCGAGCATAACAAAAGGTTAGGCTGATGTCGTTGGGCGGCAGCTTGTCAGAGGTACACCGGCGCGCCAGAATAAGTTATGGAAAACAATCTGAAAAATGATGGCTGGGGTCTCGACCCCGATGATGGATTCGTGGGTCACGTAGGCGGTCTATGGCGTCGTGCCACAAACGGTGAGACTCAATTCGCCTTCATTGCCAAGGATTTTCATGCCAACCGCAATGGCGTTGTGCATGGCGGAATGACGATGACGTTCGTCGATCGGGCTATGGGCCAGACCGCGCGGACCGTGTCGGGCGCAATTCGCGGGGCCACGATCAGCCTAACGCACCAGTTTCTAGCACCTGTGCGGATCGGTGATCTTGTGGTGATGACACCCGAAGTGACCAAGATGACGTCTCGGATGGTTTTTCTGACGGGCACCGCCTTTGTCGGCGAAGCCCCTGTTGTGTCAGCACAGGGCGTGTGGCGCGTGACACACACCGCCTGAACGTCTAGCTGTTCAGAACGATCAAGCCGTCAGCCGCCGCGACGCCCTGCCCCTTTTGCATGACGAAAAGCGGGTTGATCTCTGCCTCTTCCAGCCGATCAGAAAGCGCGGCACCCATCTGCGCCAGCGCCTCAATTGCATGAACCAAGGCGTCGACGTCGTGGGCAGGCGCACCGCGATAGCCGTCCAATAGCATCTTGATCCGCAGGTCTTCGACCATACCACGCGCGTCGCCTGCGCGCAGGGGCAATAGTCGCAAGGTGCTGTCACCCGACAGCTCAGCCTGCACGCCACCCGCACCCAGCAGGATGAGCGGCCCCAGTTGTGGATCTCTGCGCAAACCAAGGATCATCTCGATCCCGCCTTTCAGCATCGCCTGAACCAAGTACCCTTCCGGTTTCGGCAAACCCTGCGACGACAGTTTTTTGGCCATCTGCGTCAGGGCAGGCCCAACCTCATCCGCCGACAAGTTCACGCGCACTCCACCCACGTCTGATTTATGGGCAATGTCGCGCGACAGCACCTTGAGAACCACGAGACCGCCCAACTTGGTCGCAGCGACCGCAGCTTCATCCGCGGTTTGCACTGTGTGGCTTTCGGCTCCGGTCAGGCCGAAGGCATCAAACAGATCGCGGGCCTCCGCCTCGTTCAATGTGCCACGGGGCAACCCGGCAGCTGCGGCTGCATCTGCCCGTGGAAGCGGTGCGCCGGCAGGAGCAATCGGCAATGCCGCCTGAAGGACCGTGGCGCAAGTCTCAGGTGCGGCAAAAGCGGGAACGCCTTCGCGGTTCAGAAGGTCCACAATGTGCGGTGCGTGGGGACTGACATAGGCGATCAACGGCTTGTCGCTCGACGCGAGCCCCTCGCGAATAGCGCCCGCTGCCACGTCAGGCCGCGCCAGTGCGGAAGAGCCAACTACGACGACGACACCGTCAACACTGTCAGAGGCCAGCAATGCTTGCGTCGCCGCTGTCATGATCGCTGGCTCCACACCAGCCAGTGTCACATCGACGGGGTTTCCGGTCAGCGGTGTATCCGCGCCCAGAAGGTCGGCCAATGTCTGGCCCGTGGCGGCATCCAGCTCGGGCACGTCGAGCCCGAGAATTCCACAGTTGTCCGCCACAAGGCTGCCCGCCCCGCCGGTTGATGTCAGAATGGCAATCCGCTTGCCGCCCAAACGGCGGCGGCTGGCCAGCATCGTGGGTAAATCTAGAAGATCACTGAATGTTTCTGCACGGATCACACCCAATTGCCGGAACAGCGCATCGTATGTCCGGTCTTCGCCCGCCATTGCGCCAGTGTGCGACACTGCCGCACGCGCACCGGATTCAGAACGACCCACTTTGTAAACAACGACCGGCTTGCCCGCCTCTCGCGCTGCTGTCGCTGCGCGGCGGAACTTCTCGACCGATCGGATGCCTTCAATATAGGCCGCGATGACTGTCGTCGTGCTGTCATGGGCATAGGCCTCGATCAAGTCAGAAATGTCGATGTCCGCCTCGTTCCCGGTCGACGCCAGTTTGCAAAAGCCGATCCCGCGCGCGGCACCTCGGGACAACAGTGCACCCAGAATGCCGCCACTTTGCGAAGCGACTGAAATGCCCCCCTTGGGGATGTCGTCGCCTTCCAGCGCGCCGCTTGCCGACAAGACGATTCCGCGCGACAAATCCATCGCACCGATCGTGTTCGGGCCAAGCAATCGCATGTTTCCTGCCGCGGCTTTCAAGTCGTCCTGTCGTGCGCGGCCTTCTTCGCCCGCTTCGCCATAACCGCTGGCCAAAACGATAGCGATTTTGCAGCCCTTGGCAGACAGATCACGGACTGCGGTTTCGGCCCGCTCTACACCCAGCAAAACGATTGCCACGTCAGGTGCTGACGGCAAATCACTGACGCTAGCAAAACAAGGCAGCTCTGCAATCTCGTCGGCGCGCGGGTTGATCGGCCAGATATCGCCCTTGAACCCGTGCTTGAGCAGATAGGCCACGGGCCGCCCGCCTGTCTTGTTCGGATCAGCCGATGCGCCGACCACGGCCACGCTTTTCGGTGACCAAAGAGCATCAAGCGCTGTTGCAGAATCTGTCATGTGTTTCCTCCCGCTTCCACGCTAATGGTGCGTAGATCCCCTAATTTCCGCCCCGGCCCTGATGTTAGCGCAAAGTCGGCGCATGCTTTCGCCAGGACATCTGCGTTCTGCTGCCGCGCCCAATGCACCGGTCCGCCCCGCCAGCGAGGAAAACCGTAACCATTTACCAAGGCCACATCGACATCGGACGCACGCAGTGCCACGCCTTCTTCGATCAGACACGCGGCTTCGTTAACAATCGCGGCCATCGCTCGCATCTGGATATCATCGGCCCTCAGTACTTGGCGCGTAATACCTTTTTCGGCGGACGCGGCGACGATCAGCGCGGCGACCTCCTCATCCCGAGCCGCTTTGCCAGCGTCATCGTAGCGATAGTATCCTGCCTTGGCCTTGCGCCCGAACCGGCCCAATTCGCACAAACGGTCAGGAATATGGACGTAGCGGTTCGCCGGATCACGATCAGTTGCCTTTTGGCACCGCATGTTCCACGCAATATCAAGGCCAGACATATCCGCGACTGCAAATGGCCCCATGGCAAAACCGAACGCCTCAAGTGCTACGTCCACCTCGTGCGGCCATGCCCCGTCTTCGAGCATGAACTCACACGACGCGCGATAGGCCGCGTAAACGCGGTTACCGATGAAGCCGAAGGCGTTGGCAGCCTCGACCGGTTGCTTGCCCAGCATCCGTGCCACCACAAGCCCGGTGGCCAGGGCGGCGTCGCTGCTGCGCTCTGCGCGCACGATTTCCAGCAGTTTCATGATGTGGGCGGGGCTGAAGAAATGCAGCCCAATGATACGGTCCGGGTGCGCCGTATGCGCGGCCAAAGCGTCAATATCCAGATAAGATGTATTGGTCGCCACGACCGCGTCGCTACGAACCACGTCGTCGAGTGATTTCAGCAACGCACCCTTTACATTTGGATCTTCGAACACCGCCTCGATCACCAGATCGCAAGGGGCCAGTGCGGAGAGTTCCGTCGAAGGAGTCAGCCGGTCCTTGGCGGTTGTCCCAGCATCTTCGGACATCCGGCCGCGCTTGACGCCGCCGTCGATATTGTCATGGACCCGCTTGACGCCTGCGGCCAAGGCATCAGATCTGGCGTCGATCAGGATCACTGGTTTGCCCGCCTGCAACAGGGCCGTGGCAATGCCTGCCCCCATCGTGCCGCTGCCGATGACGCCAAAAGTCTCTGTCGGCAAAGGTTTCGCTGTGCGGTTGGAATTGCCGCGCGAGGCTTCGCGTTCGGCAAAGAAGATATGACGCAGCGCCTTGGCCTCGGGTTTCACCCGCAGGGCCTGAAACGTCTCGCGCTCCGCCGCTAGGCCGGCCTTGGCGGGGACATCTCCCGCTTGTAAAACATGCTTGATCGCCGCCAAAACATGTGGCCGTGCGCGACGTGACGCCCGCCCGACGGCATCTTCCAGATCGTTCCCGTCGTGCACATCTTTGTCGATCACGCGTTGTTTAGTGCCAGCCATGGACCGCGCCAGCGCGACCGCCTCTGTCCGCAGATCGCTTCGGGCAATGGCGTCCACCATACCCAACGCCAGCGCCTCATCCGCCTTAATCCGTTTGGCCGTCGCAATCAGATCGACAGCAATGGCTTTGCCGATTAGCCGGGGGAGTTTCTGTGTCCCCCCGGCACCCGGCATGATCCCGAGCGCGGTTTCAGGCAGACCAACGACCGTTTGTGCATCGGCTATGCGCGCGTCACATCCAAGAGCCAGCTCGTAGCCACCGCCGAGTGCTGCACCGTGAAGAGCGGCGACAAACGCCTTTGCCGCGGTTTCAATCGCCTCGATCACCTGCGGCATCTGCGGCGGGCCGAGCGGCAAATCAAATTCGCGCAGATCCGACCCGGCGATGAACGTCTTGCCCGCGCCGATCAACACTGCCCCAACGACCGTATTGTCGGCTTCGACCTGCGCTATCGCCTCCAGTAAAACCTTGCGAATATCGTGTGATCCGGCATTTACGGGTGGATTGTCGATGACCAGAACGGCAATGTTGCCGTCCTTTTCCAGATGTACTTGTCCAGCCATTACGTTCTTACCCTTATTAATGCATCTACGGCCACCACGCCTTCGCCTTTTGGCAAGACCATCACCGGATTCATCTCCGCCTCTATGATGTCGCCCGAAGCGGCCAGATTTGACACGTCCACGACGGCTTCAGCCAAAGCTTCGAGGTCGCCCTTTGTCCGGCCCCGCGCACCGTTCAGGATTTGCGTGGCCTTCAATCCGTCAATCATCTGTCTTGCCCCTTTAATATCGACGGGGGCCAAACGCATGACGGAATCACGATAGATTTCTGTAAAGATGCCACCTGCGGCCAGCACCACAATCGGACCCACCTGTGGATCACGACGCATACCAATCAGCACCTCACCGACCCCTGCACGCATCCGCTGCACCAAAACTTGGCCGACCGAGGAATCTGGCAGATGCTGGGCGACGTTCGATTGGATCGTTGCGATTGCACGTGCGAGATCTTCGGGTGTCTTGACGCCTACGATCACGCCGCCCGCATCGCTCTTGTGTGGGATGTTCGCGTCCAGCACCTTCACCACCACAGGATAGTCAAATGGCAAGTCCGGCACCGTCTCATCGGTCTTCAGTACCGTCCATTCAGCAACCGACAAACCTGCGACGCGGCCGTAGGCTTCGGCTTCATTCAGCGTGCGCCCCGATGCGTCGTCGACCTTTGGACCAAGATCCGGCAAGTTCGGCGTTCGGCGATGCAAGGATGCAGCAACGGAATCAGCACAGGTTTCCGGATCTTCGAACACGGGCACGCCAGCACCTGCCAAACGGCGCGTCGCGTCTGGTGCGTCAGGCACGAGGAAGACCGCAAAGGGGTGACCTTCCGCATTGATCAAGTCCACAGCGGGTTGAACGGCCAACTCCGGATTGAACCGCGCAGACGACCCCACACAGACCACGACAAGTTCAAATTCAGGGGCCGCGCGGAACACTTCAATCGCCGCGTGCATCACATCGTATCTTGTCCCAGCCAACGTTAGATCAAGGATCCGGTTGTGTCCCGCCTCAATTCCTAAATTGGCAAGCTTTACGCATGTTTCAGGAGTGGGTTTGACAATCTCGACGCCGCGGCCCGCTAGCTGATCGACAACCATTGCCGCACCACCGCCCGTTGTGGTGATAATACCTACACGTCCTGCGCGAGGGCCTGACGTGGCCGGAACGCGGGACAACAACGGCGCGACTTCTAGCAGACCTTCGAAAAATTCAACCCGTGCTATGCCGCAGGCCTCCAAGAAGACATCCGCGACCTCGTCCGCACCGGCAAGCGACCCAGTATGCGACTGCGCGAGCTCTGCGGCGGCCTCTGACCGACCCAGCTTGAACGCGGCGACCGGCTTGCCGCGCTTTGCGGCCTCTGTTGCGAAATGACGCAGGCGGTCGGCATGGTTCATATGTTCGAGGAACAACAGAAATCCAGTCACGTCAGGATCATCCAACCCCGCCATGCAGACATCTCCGATGGACAGGTCAGCCTCGCCGCCGACAGATACGAGCCCCGCAAAACCAAGTCCTTTGCGTTTGCCGCGTGACATGAGCGCACCGATCAAGCTGCCGCTATGGGACGCCACGAACAACCCGCCCTTTGGCAGGTCCGGTTCGGCAAAAGCTGCGTTGGCGGTCAATGTCATGCCATGGTGCAGGTTCGCCAGTCCGATGGATGACGGCCCCAGCACACGCATCTTTCCGCGCGCGATGATCGCCCCAAGCCGCGCGAGGTTGTCGGCCCCGGCCGCGCCCGCTTCGGCAAAACCGGTTGCCAGAACGGTGGCCACGGGCACGCCGATGGCCTCGCATTCTTCAAGCGCATCCAACGCACGGCTGGCACCCGTTAGGATGAACGCGTGGTCCGGTACGACGGGCAGATCGGATACACAAGGGTAGGTCTTTTCGGATTGCACGGTATCCCGCGTGGGGTTCACTGCAAAAATCTGGCCCGCATACCCTGCCCCACGCAGGAATTTTAGCGGCCGACCGGATGTTTTTTCTGCGTCGTCCGATACGCCGATCAACGCGATACTATCGGGGCGCAACAGCGCCGTTTGCCAATCGGATCCCATCAGCTTGGCCTTTGGCTGAAACGACGATCAAAGACGTGTTCAGCGATGCGGTTCTTCAACATCTCAAGCGACCCACCCGCAATCTGCCATCCGCGCGTGCGCTTGACGCAATATTCCACAAGGCTTTCGGTGGAATAACCATAGGCCCCCATGGCCTGCATCGCATCATTTGCGACATCAAACCCCGCCTCGTTGCAGGCCAGTTTGGCCACAGCGGTGTTGAAGGCCGACGGAAGACCGTTTTCGTCGCCGTCGCGTGCCGCACGATAAAGAAGCAATTGCGCGCCTTCCATCTTCACGGCCATTTCGGCGAATTTCCACTGTAGCCCCTGAAATTCACATAGCGGCCGCCCGAATTGGGACCGTTCTGTCACGTGTTTTCGCGCGACCTCGAACGCATGCCGCCCTAGGGCGAGCGCACGGGATGCATTGCCGATCCGCTCCACATTGAAGCCGGAAATCTGCTTTTTAAAACCACCGAGGCCCAGCAAGACATTTTCCTTTGGAATACGGCAATCTTCAAAGTAAAGCGGGCACCATTCCTCACCGCTCATAAACGGCGCAGGCTTGCCGACCGTAAATCCCGGCGTGCCGCGTTCCACGAGAATGGAACCGATTCCGCCGGTACCTGGCCCGAACCGAACGTAGATCAGGAACAGGTCAGCATGCGGACTGTGCGTGGAAAACACTTTAGAGCCGTTAATGACATAGTCGTCACCGTCTTCACGGGCCGAGGTTTTGAGTTCAGTGACAGCAGACCCCGCGTCCGGCTCACTCATCCCCAGTGAAATCAACTTTTTCCCGGTCAATAAGTCAGGTAGCCAGCGTTCCTTTTGCGCGGGACTCGCAAATTCGGCGAAGGTCCGGATCGGACCGAAATTCCCCGCCTGAGCCACGTCAGCGCTTTTGGGGCAAACCATGGCGAGTTCCTGAATCGTAATAACCGCGTCCATCAAAGTGCCGCCGACGCCACCGTCGTCTTCGCTTATAGTGATGCCGATCATGCCCATCGCCGACAGTTTTTCGGCCACATTCCAAGGATAGTCACTGGAATGCGCGCGTTCCAACGCGCCATCGGCCAGCTCCTCTTCAGCAAAGCGACGCACGGCGTAAGAGAGTTCAGCTTGGTCAGGGGTCAATCCGTCGATCACGATATGATTTCCTTTTTTGGTCAATGCGCCGCACGCGCGTCTTTCACAACCTTATCGAGCCAAATCAGCAGACAGGAAAGTGACTGAATGTGGTGATTGCATAACCTAAGGTTATTATAAAATGCGTTCGAGTGCGATCGCGATACCTTGACCCACACCAATGCAAATCGAGGCAAATGCATACCGGCCGCCCGTCTCGCGCGGATCCAACGCGGCCGTGCCCGAGATCCGCGCGCCGGACATCCCCAACGGATGCCCTAACGCAATCGCGCCGCCGTTCCGGTCCACACGAGGATCGTCATCTGCAATGCCCAAGTGGCACAAGGAAGCCAGTCATTGGCTGGCAAAAGCCTCGTTCAGTTCAATCACGTCAAACTGCGTTTGGGTCATGCCGAGCCGGGACATCAGTTTATCTGTTGCAGGCGCGGGGCCGAAACCCATAATGCGCGGCGCAACACCGGCGGTCGCCCCGCCTAGGATACGTGCGATGGGCGTAAGGCCATGGCGCTTTGCGGTGGCTTCAGACGCAATAATCAAGGCAGCGGCCCCATCGTTAACACCTGCCGAGTTGCCTGCCGTTACAGTCCCGTCGGATTTCACGAAGGTTTTGAGTTTGGCGAGGCCTTCAACAGTCGTTTGCGAACGCGGATGTTCGTCCATTTCGACCACAAGATCACCGCCTTTGCGGCGCGGAATTGTTACGGGCGTGATTTCCTGCACAAGTCGCCCGCTGTCCATGGCGGCACCGGCCTTTTGCTGGGACCGCAATGCAAAGGCATCTTGGTCCGCGCGAGACACGTCAAAATCTTCTGCGACGTGCTCGGCTGTCTCTGGCATTGAATCCACGCCGTACTGCGCTTTCATCAAAGGGTTCACGAACCGCCAGCCAATGGTTGTATCGTGAACCTCGGCCGCGCGGGAAAACGCAGCATCCGCCTTTGGCATGACGAACGGTGCGCGCGACATCGACTCAACGCCGCCAGCTATGATGAAATCAAGCTCTTCCACGCGGATTGCCCGGGCTGCCTTTACAACAGCATCCATACCAGACCCGCACAGGCGGTTCATCGTGGTTCCGTGTACGGTATCAGGCAGACCGGCCAAAAGGGCTGACATGCGCGCGACGTTGCGGTTATCTTCGCCCGCTTGATTGGCGCAGCCAAAAATGACCTCGTCCAGATCGGACCAGTCCAAGTTGTGTCGCGCCATCAAGGCCCGTAACGGCACAGCACCGAGATCATCCGCCCGCACGGATGAAAGGCCCCCGCCGTATCGACCGATCGGTGTCCGAATATAATCACAGATGAATACGTCTGACAGTCTTTGTCATGTTGCTGACGCGCCCCAGTTGCAAGCATAGCCATCTCTCATGATCAGCCAAGTTTCACGGCCTCGCCTGAAGGGCTTCCGGTTCCCTCGGCCCATCATTTCTTATGCCATCTGGGCGTACGATCGGTTTGGCCTGAGCCTGCGCGA
>Ga0335398_10001853_pt1 | contig 34797 bp, 22 predicted proteins | sample BON03_FD_205742 | JGI IMG/M metagenome (GOLD analysis project Ga0335398, IMG submission 205742) | Freshwater microbial communities from Lake Bonney liftoff mats and glacier meltwater in Antarctica - BON-03 (spades assembly) (version 2) | ecosystem: Environmental > Aquatic > Freshwater > Ice >... | reverse complement strand
ACCCGACCACCGACCCCACACGATCTGGCGAGGCGGACCGCCCCGAACGACGACCCGACCGCACACAGACGGCCCTCACAGCGCAAGACCCCGGACTGGCACCGGACCACGTTCTGACAACCGGCCGGCCGGCTCCTGCACGGCACGAGCCGGCGGGGCCAGGCGAGGGATCTCCGATGCAGCGCAGGCGATCATGAGCGACCCGACCGGGCTCGCTGAGACGAAGGACCCGGCCGCCTTCGGCCGCAGGGGCAATGCCTGAGTCTCCTACGTGCAGGGTGGTGGGATCTCGTGCGTCGTCCATACCTACGTAAAGGCAGGGAATCCTGAATAGCGCGACAGCAGTCTCGGGCCGGCCTCAGCTACACAGGCGACAACGAGTCATAAACGGTCCGCACACAACCGACTGAAATCTGTTGGGGCAGCACGGGGAACGTCCGCTTCAAAATGCCCCACGCAGCCGATAGAGAAATCCACCATGAGTCTGCGATGGACGCGTTGGACGGGCACCGGTCCTATTGGACACGGGCCCACGTCTACGGCGAACTCGCCAAACAGATGGCTGACCCGACGCCCGATGGCACTGTTGCGTTGATCGATTGGAGGGCGCTGTGGGCTGATGGCGTGTCGGCTGTCCGGTCAGATCGTCGCGGACAGTTCGTCGAAAGCTGCCACGACACGTAGACGCTCATGTCGGGCTTCGACACCGAGTTCGTAGTGACCGCGCCGCAGGTTCTGAACGAACGCGTGCCAGCGGATCACCGTCGACGCGGTCTCATCGGTTCCTACGCCGCGCATCGGCCGGAGTTTTGCCTTGAGTCGTCCGTGATCGCACTCGATCCGGTTGTTCGCGAACTGAGTGGTGTCGTGGAGCACCTCTGGGAGAAGTTCGTCGACCACACGCAGCAGCGGTGCAGCCAGATCCGTCGTGACCTCTCGCGGACGTTCGCGACCGGCCAACATTGTCTCGAAAACTTGGTGGCCGCCGCAACGTTGCGTCGCTTGGACACCAGAACGTCGATGACCTGGCCGTGCTGGTCAACGGCTCGGTACACGTACCGCCACACACCGGCCACTTTGACGTAGGTTTCATCGACGAACCATCGATCACCGACACTGCGACGGCACGGCCGTGCCGCCTCGATGAGCAGCGGCGTGAAGCGTTACACCCACCGGTAGATCGTGACGTGGTCAACCTCGATGCCGCGCTCGGCGAGGAGTTCTTCAAGATCGCGGTACGACAGTCAGTAGCAGAGGTACCAGCGCACCGCCAACAAGACCACGTCGGGCGGGAACCGGAAGCCCGCAAACGACAGAGACTCCGAGTGGCGACATCGACGAGGAGTCACCCGGGCACGCTACGACCCGCACCCGATCCGCCAACGCAACAGCGCCGCAGCGGCACCGTTCGGCGAACTGACTGCAACGATCTAACCGGACAGCCCCACGCCACCGGCCCGCCGCACCCTCCGATCAATCAACCCAACAGTGCCGTGCAGCGCCAAGCTGTTGACTCTGAGGGCAAAGCCGAACCGTCGATCGCAGAATCGATGCGCCCGAATTATCGGCACCTTCACCGACACCGATAATCGACAATTCTAGAGTCCAGAATCAGATGCGACGGCTGCTCCGTCAGCTCGCGGCCGCCTTCAGCTCGAACGAAACACTGTCCCCAAGCACAACGACATCGCCGAGTGCCAAGCGACAAGGCTGTCCCGGCGTCACGACCCTGGTTGGGTTGTGCTCGATCCCGACGCCGTTGAGCGAATGCAGATCAATGACCCAAGGTCCATCACCATCGCAGCCGAATATCGCGTGGCTCTTTGACACGGTTTGGTCGTCGATCGAGCGCAACGTGGCGCCCTGGTGGTTATCAACGGGGCTCGGCTGGCGCCCGACGATCACCGTTGTTGCAAGGTTGATCACGTCACCAGTCCGACTGACAATGTCGAAAGCGGCACCAGGCACCTGCATCGCAAGACTGCGCCGCGGCACAGTTGCGTCACCGACATCGCTGCCGCCGCTTGCCATCGGACCCACCTTGACATCTGGAGTCTCCTTGGTCTCTGAAGCGATTTGACCACCGCCTTGCCAGGCAGGCGCAGCAGGCATTGAAGCCGGCGCGGTGGGTGCGCTGTCCGACTCGGAGTGCCCTGCCAACAGCGGCGACTGTGCCGCCGGTGGATGGGCAACGGCTGGATCTTGACCGGTTGCACCGGCGTTGGACACGTCGCCAGTCCAGCCAACACCGTTGAAGTAGCGGTGCTGGTGCCGTTCAAACGGGTCGGGTAGCCACGCTGCCGCTCGTTGCACCGGCGCAGCAGCCGTCGGCTCGTCAATCTCAATCGAACCTGTGCTTGAGACCTTGTTCGTCCACTCGGTGCCGTCAAAGTAGCGATTGATGAAACGCCCAAACGGATCCCGCGCCCACTCGCCGGGAGTCTCGGTCTTTGCTTTCCCTGAGGTCGATGGTCTCGGCGTCGACGGACCTACTGTGGCCTCGCAGCTGGTTGTTGCGCCCCGACCCGCTGCAGTGACGTTGGAAGTCACCGCCGAGGTCTGCTGAATAACATGCACAGCGAACAGTCCGGCGGCACACCAAAACCCCACGGCAGCGACGGGCTGAACATTCTGGCTGACGCCAGACCACGACGCGACCTCGGCCTGGTCGCCAGATCGAGCGGCGAACCAGCTGATCAGGAGAAAGCCGAGGAAACCGGTGAGAAGACCAATGCCCCATCGACCGGTGACGAACCCAGCGACACCGACAGCTGCAATCCCAGCAAGAAACGCTGTGAAGCCGAACCCGACAACTGGATGCACGCTGAAACCAAGCGCGTCAGCCCACGTGGCGCCATTCTGCGGTGCACTGGCGCCGCCGACCATCACCATGATCGCGATCGACCCGAAGACAGCAACTGGGGTCCACGCCTCTGGCGAGTATCCGCCCCAGCCTCGCGCCGAGACAAGCACCGCTATCACCCCACAGACCGCAGCGGCGACGACTGCAGCGGCACCCCCACCCCACTGAACTCCTCCACCGAAGTCGCCCAGAATGACCGAGAAGATCAGGCCGAACACAATGGCCGCACCCAATGCAAGCGACAGCAGCGCCACAACTCCTGATGCAAGACCCGATGCGACCGGACTGGTTCGGCCGACTATTGCCAGACCGATCAAGATCGCCATCAAGATCAAGAGCGGCATGACCTGCCCGCCGTCGACTTCGAGTGTCGATTGCGAATCTGCATATATCGGGAGCGCCAACATGCCGAGTAAACACAGGCCAAATCCGACCAGCCACCCAATCGCAACGTTCTGACTCTCATTGATGTCGTTCACCACGTCACGCACCTCATCACTCTCTGTCGTGGCGACGCCGATCAGTATCGCCGCCTCTTTGTCTTGCAATATTGCCCGGTGGGAGTAACCAGAATGTCACCAGCTCGGGGCAACAAAAGGTGATGCAGGTGCCGCCCGCGTTATGTTGAGACTCCGCCAGCAGTAAAGATGCGGGGGTGACCACCCCCTACAAGATTCGCGTGCTCGGTCTGGTGGGGGGCGAATCAGCCGCACCAGAACAGCGACGCCTGAGCCCCGCAAGCCGGCACCTGCTCGCGTTTCTCGTGGCGGCCGGCCCCCGAGGGATCTCACAAGCTGAGATAGCGCTCGAGCGCAACCACACCCAACCTCCTGCCGAGCAAGCAGTTCGGATGGCGATGGTCCGTCTCCGACGGCAGCTCGGCGAAGACGTGTTCCCACGCGCTGACGACGGCGTCTACCGGTTGACGCTTCCGCCAGAGGACGTCGATATATGGCATCTCAACCAGCTGGTGAGTGACTCAATCCACGACGTGACCCGGGACAAAATTCGGCATCTACTGCGCCCGGTGACGCCGTACGAAGGCGTGCCAGCTTCAGCGCTGCTCGAAGACTCAGGGCGGATCATTCGTCAACGACAGATCGATTTGTTGATCCAGGTCTCAAAAATCGATTTGCATTCGATCTCCGGGGAGATTCTTGATGGCGTGGCGCTTCACGTCGAAAATGACCCGCTCAATGAGGCGCTCCTCGCTGTTGCCGTTTCAGCGTTCGCTAACGCAGGGCGCCGAATCGAAGCGCTCCGGCTTCTTCAAACTGGGCAACGAGCGTTTCTTGACGTGGGCTTAGACCTTGACGCGAATCTCGTCGCGTTCGAACAGCGACTGCTCGCTGAATCAACCGTCCGTCTCGAACGCGCGGTGGGTGCCAACCCAGCGCCTGCCACTCTGCCCGCACAGTTACATGCGCGGCTGCAGGGTCCGTACGTCGGCGAACGCACCGCTCTATCGAGCGCGGTGGCCGCCGTCGAGAATGCACCGGCCGGCATCACCACGATATTCCTGAAGGGCTTACCCGGGTCTGGCACGACTCGGCTCAGCGCTGAGGTTGCCAGCCACGCCACTCAACTCGGGTGGTCGGTCGTGTTTCTCGCCCCAGCGATGCGCGAGACCCGAACGCCGTTCGGCCCGCTCATCGCTGCGATGCCACAGTTGGGAACGTTGCTGGCCCGTTCCCAGGAAACAGCACTTGATGTCGATTCAACGCGCGTGTCGATGTGGAGCGCTGCGCGTTCTGGTTTAGACGAGATTCGGCAGTCTCGCCCGCTGCTCGTTGTCGTGGACGACAGTCAGTGGCTCGACGACTCGACGATCGGGTTCTTGAGTCACTTGCTGACGGCACAGTCATCTGACCCGTTCGTGGTCTTGATCAATGGTCGCGACGATGTCAATGAATCTGTCCTCTGGCCTTCTCTCTCACAGCAACTCGCAGCGTTGTCCGCTCGAACGATCGGACTCGAACCGCTGGATACCGCCGGAATTCGGTCACTTGTCAACTACCTCCGACCGAACATGAACGGTGCGTTGCTGAGTGCAGCCGCCAGCGAAATCTTCGAACGATCGGCTGGTCTGCCCGGGGTTGCCATCCCGCTGCTCGCTGCACTCCCGCCGAACTCAGCGGTGCTCCCACCCTCACGAAACCTCTCGGGCGACCTACCCCTTGCGGCTGCCATCGAAATGCTGACGCCAATCGCGCGCCAGGTTGGGATCGCTGCTGCGGTCGTTGGCCCCGTCTTTCGGTTTGAAGACGTCCGTCAGATCCTCACGCTCACTGACAACGAATTGCTCGCTGCTCTCGACGAGCTCATCGAGCGTCATCTGATCGACGATGTCTCGATGGTTGAATTCGAAGTCGTTCACGCCGTCGTCGAGGCGGCACTCCTCGATGCCGCCTCGCTTCAGAATCTCGCTGAGTTGCATCGGCTGGCGGCAGGGCTTCCGGACAAAGATGCACACCAGCGGGCTCAGCACCTTGCCGCCGCGCTGCCAACTATCCCGCTAACTGAAGCAGTCGAATCGCTACTCGAGTCGGCGCGCCTGCGGCTCAGCGACGGTGCAGCGCGCGAAAGTGTTCGACAGTTCGCAACCGCGGCCCAGCTCGGGCAGTCGCGGCTCGACCCAGTCGATTTGGGCTCCTGGGCTCGGGCGCTCGATCTCTGCGGCATTCATGACGATGCCCGTCTCCGCCGCCAGGAGGGTTTCGACCGCGCAGCAGACGACGAGCATTGGTCTGACGCCTTCCGCATCGCGATCAGCGGGCTCCCCGAAGCAGAGCAACTCGACGGCGATCAAGCCCTCGCCGACAACCTTCTTCGAATCGACGCTGCGCAACTGAACCGAACCGATGCTGCGCGACATGCAACGATCACCGCTCGACAACTGTCGATCGTCGGCGACGACGATCAGGCGCGGATCTTTGCAGCCCGGGCTGTTGAGCTCGCGTCAGCGCCAGCTGAGATCGTGGGCGCACACCTGGCCATGCGCCTGTCGATGTCAGGCGTAGCGACAGCTCACGACTGTCTTGCAGTGAGCCGGACGGCTGCGAATTGCGTCGACAGCGTGTCACCTGTGATGGCCGGGGACTGTCTGCTCAACCTATGTCTGGACGAGTACGGCGTGGGTGACCGCGCTGCATCGCTCGCCACCCTGCAGCGTCTCAAGCGGATCAGGGGATTGAGCGCCGTCAGAGTCTGGCATTCGACGCTGATGGAGGCGATGCTCCAGGCTGACGCTGGTCGGGTACAGGATGCTCAGTCGCTTCGCTCTGAAGCTCATCGCTTTGCGTCGGATGCCGGACTGGGCGAGGCGGACAATGCTCTACTCGCTGCCACATTCATCGATCTCTGGCTCAGCGAGTCATCGGCTGCGCTAGCTGGGGAGGTCAATGGCGGGGTGCTCGACCCCTCGCATCGCGGGATCACCATGGCTGGCGCGGCTGCGGCGCTGTGGGATGCCGGCGACCGTGACCGAGCCGGAGAACTGGCTCGGTCAGCCGCCAACTTCGCGTTTGCAGGTGCCCGCCCACAACGGTTGTGCATGCTGGCGTTGATCTGCCAGCCGCTCATTCATACCGACGATCGGGCGCTGTTGGCGACGGCAAGCTCAGCGTTTGATGCCGCCGGCAACTCGATGCTCGTTCTCGGTGCAGGAGCCGCCAGTCTCGGCCCGGTCGCCCGCTACCGCGCACAACTCGCCCAGCATTCGGCCGAACGCGACCGGCTCCTGCACGTATCGCTCTCACTCGCTGAACACAGCGGCGCAATGCTGTGGAGAGCAATCGCACGCCGCGATCTGGTTGCTGCTGGCTACGCCAAATTCGGCGACGAGCTCACCGCGCTGGTTGCTGGGAGCGAACTCGCGCATTTGGATCCACGATCGGGTTGAGCGCCGCCACGTCAGCCGTTTGAGCGAACAAGTACCGGTCGAGAAATGAAAACCTGGCGATCCACAATGTGGCGTACGTGAGGAGCGGGGTAAGGATGAGCACCGGGTGACTCGCACCCGAGCGTTCGAGCGACCACAGCACGCCAGATGCGAGGGCGATACTGATCGTGGTCCAAAGCCAATACATGCCGACTTCCGATGCGGTCGATGCTGTGTCGTTGGCTGGCCAGACCCAACGGCGATATGCGACAAACGTGGGGATCGTGATGCACGCTGCCGCGATGAGGTTGGCCGCTACGGCTGGCAGTTGGAGCACGGTCAGTAAGAACGTGAACAACACGAAGTTGGTGGGCGTGGCAATCAACGTGACGACCGTGTATCGGCCGAGCTTTTGGCGGGTCGCGTGTGGCGGACATTCTGTGGGGTGCAGGCTCATGTAAGTTCTCGGTTTCTTTGAGTCGGTGGGGGTCCTCGGCACAACGGGCTGCTGTGCCGAGGACGAGAAGGTCATTCGGGATGCGGATGCGGATGCGTCATGGAGTTCACCTCCTTCAACTTGCGATCACGAACTGGTGAGAAGGTGAATCGGTGTTGACGAAATCGACAATCACGGTCGTGTGACCCTGGTCAACCACGACCTTGCGTTCGAAAGGAACAGCCGCCCAGAGGTCGTACGGCATGATCAGCGCTCGCGTGATTTCCGGGCGTTGGGGTGGCGCTGAATCAGTGGGGTTCGCCCTGACGTCCGTCAGCCAAGGGGACATCTTCCACGGGGGTGTACGGCGACGGGCCGGCCACGACAGCTCCGGGCGGCAGCGGCCACAGGCGGTTTGCAGACAGTCGTACAGGAACCCCGAGCAGGTCACGTCGCTCGGATCAGACTGGTCGACGAGCCGGCCCGCCGCGGCAGATCCGAGCCGGTTGAGCAGCGGTTCGCACTGCGCAGGCAGGTATCGACGCCCAAGCATAAATACTTCAAGGAGCCAGCACGCCGCCATCGAATACGTTGCATCGCCACGGTCGAGTTCAACGCAAGCTGCCGCCACCACTTGATCGAGGCACGCAGGGTGCATCCGCGGCCTCAGGTATGCAGTGAACCGATAGGCAGCAACGAAGTCTTCCAGCGTGCGATTGAAGCAACCGTCCGGTCCCACCTCGATGACTGCGAGACGGCCGTCGATCCTCACAACGATCCCGCAGTGGCTCAGGTAGTCACCGCTTACATTCATGATGCGTTGCATCCAGGAGAGGCGATTACCGAAGACGATGTCCCCCTCTTCTGGGGCCACCGAACCCCCAGTTTCCGAAACACGTTGATCGCCGAGGTGTGTCACGACTCGGTCAATCGTTGTTGCGCAAACTCGCGTGTCACCGGCGGGCTCGGCCACCGGGTTGCTCACGTTCAAGCTCATGGAAACGAAGGTACGGATCAGTGCCGCTCAGCGGAATGGGCACGACTGCCCTGGGCAGTGCTCCCCATCGACAGGTGGCGGAGAGCACATCACCATGGTGACAACCTGGTGACATCGAGAGACCACGCTGGTTTTATGGCCCCCGTTTCCGACTCCGCTGTGTCCACCCTGCCGTCGGAGGCCCGCGCGAGGCGGTCGTCACGGGGGCGGTCCCAAGCGGATGAACATGAACTGCGGGCCCGATGGTTGCACGATGTCGTTCTGAGCGAGGTACGCCTCGCCCTGCTCCGGCTTGACGATCGAGGGGGTTCCGTCGAATCCGCCCGACGGGAACTCGTTGACCTGGATCACCGGCTGCGCGTGGGCCAACTGAACGAGACGATGCTGAGCGGCGGCGCAACGATCGGCGAAATCGTGCAGGTCTACGTTCGGCGCATACAGGGTCTCGGTGTGTCATTGGCGCACGTGACGCACGGCCCCATCAACACCATCCGCCTCGAATCGTTCGACGCTGCAAATCTGCAACACGCGCTCTCGGTGATGACCTCGAACGCACTGAACACCGGCGCATCAACGGTGGGGATCGAGCTGACGAAAGACGGATCGCGCGTGACGGTTGAGGTTGTCGACGACGCTGGCGGCTTTGACCTCGATGCGGTTCCGATCGGTCGGGCGCTTTCGAACCTCAGCAATCGCGCCGAGTACCACAACTTGCGCCGGCACGCCGCCCCCCGCGGATCGGCAGTTGCGATTGACGTCTTCATCGGCGCCAGTACGACAGATGGAACTGAGTGTCGGTGAGCTCAATACTCCTCGTCGACGACGCTGCCGCGCTCGGCGAGCTGTTTGCCAGGGCGCTCGCGAAGCACGGTGGCCACGAGGTGCAGTTCGTGGCGTCCGTCTCCGAGGTCGATGCCGCTTTGACTCGCGGTCCATTCGATCTCGCAATTGTGGATCTGTCGTTTCCTCAGGAGGATGCCACTGGGATCGATGCGCTGGTCGAAATCCACCGGGAACATCCGACGACCCTGCTGGCGATCTCGACCCAGGGCGACAGGTGGGTTGCCGACACTCTGCGCGATGCCGTCGAGTTGCTTCCAATCGCCACGGTCTTGTCGAAGTCGGCTCCGCTTGATTTTCAGCTCGGGATGATTGAGAGCCTCTTGACCGGAGAAACTCCGCCCTTCGACCCCGCCATTACGGTGATGTTGGGCCGCGACCGTCATCCGCTTCGCACCCCAGAGCGTTTCGCTGAGCTCTTCCCGCACCAGGGCCACCTGAAGCTGTGGGAGGCACTCATCGCCGCCGACCACGAAGTGACCTATCAGCAGGTGGTGGACCATACGAGTCTGAAGCTCAACACGATCAAAAATTACCGCTCCCAACTCCTGCCCGAATTACGCGTGCATGGCCTCCACGACCCGAGTTTGCGTGACATGCAGCAGTTCGCCTGGCGTTGCCGAGCATTCCTCGCCCCGTTTCTCTAACGAGCCGATCAGAACTCGGGGCTGAAGACGACCGACGAGCTCCCGTCGGCTTCTTGTATGACCTGACCCGACATCCCTTCCGGGGGTCGCATGTCTCCTGCATACTGCGAGAAGCCGTCACCACCGGGTGGCCGATAATGAGCACCAATGAGTGTTGATTCGCCGTTGCTCGTCGACCACTCGCCGGAGAACAGCAGGGAGGCCGTCCCACCGACCGACTGATTTGCGTACTCGGCAACGGATTGCCCACCGAGCTGCTGGTTTGACTGCGCCCAACCATACGGATCGGACACACCCCCTTCGCTGCCAAACTGCGCTGCCACCGCTGGGTCAGCGAGATCGAAGGACGTGACGGTGGTGACCACGCTTCCTGCCGACGCCGATCCCCCGACGCCTGTACCCAAGAACTCCTTGGACCCGGCACCCACGTCGAAGGTTCCGCCAACCGACTCGGAGATCTCCAACGACACGGGGACCCCGTCAGAGTTTCGGACAAGATGAACCGAGCGCTCATAACCGGTTGTGGCGCCCCCCTCGACTTCGATTGGGCCGAAACCGATCTTTCCGCTGCCTTGCAATTCCCCGTGCATCCGCGACAGCTCGCCTGTTGATCCATCGCTTCCATACGTTGTCACTGTGGTACCCGCACCGCCGGTCAATCTGGCACCGATCGATTGGTCACCGTCCCCGACATCGATACTGGCCGCTCCGCTCAACGTGAAGCTTTGAGCACCACGATGCATGACATAGGACGTGTCTGTCGAATCGCTCATTCCGGCCTCGTTCATGGCATCTCTGACTTGACCCCAGGTCATACCGCTGACCACGCTTTGTGCAGAGCCGATCTTGCCATTGAGCGCGTCGTAGAACGCCTCCGCTTCAGCTGGGTTGTTGAAGGTCCAGGTGGTCTCGCCTTCCGTCAGCAACGTTGCGTCGAGGTCGAAGCCCGGACCGTCCGGAATGAATTTACCGCGGGCAATCTGGGCGAGCGTGATTGCGTCGCCGGCGTCTACTTCGAGACCACTTGTCAATGTCACCCGAACTTGAACTGAGCCATCTGACATGACGGTCATCTCGAGCCCCGAGCCGTCAACGCCGCGCACGATCGCACCCGACTTGGTCGTCCGATCGGACGATTCGCCATAGACCGGCATCGGGGCCGGCCCGCCCGGGCGGGCATACCCGCTGCTCGCGCCTGTTCCTCCGCCCGAAGCTCCGCTCGCCTGTCGCTGTTCCGCTGCATTGTTCAGCGCGGATTGTCCGAAGCCGTGAACGTCGTCTGCGGTCGCTCGAAGCGTGCTGCGCTTGGCAGGCCACCAGCTACGGAACTTCTCAGCGTCAGGCCCAACCCACGACCCGGATGTTTGACCAACAACCGTCTCGATTTCGTCGGCGATCCCATTCAACTGAGCGGCAAAGTGCTGTTGAAGACGATTCCCGAAGGCCTCAATCTCCGCGATGTTCATACCATGACTAATAGCCATATTCATCCCTTTCAGTGGGCGAATCTCAGAACCGAGACAATTCGGAGCATCCGATAGTCCCAGCACCACGTGCCGGAGAGAGCATCAACTTGGCGACTAACCGGGGAGTGCCGCGAACTCGAGTTCGGAACCGTTCCATGAGCGGAACTTTCCGTCAGCACCTCGCGTGTACTCCTTCGTGTCGCTGAACTCCTCTGGGCGACCAACCTCGTAGTTGTTATCGCCGACATTCATTTCCGATACTCGGATGGTGTCGCCGCCATTCGTGACCTCCTCCACGATCATGACGTGGCCATACTCCCCTCCGCCATACGACGCCATCGCGTGCAGGCTCGGGTCGCTGGTCGTCGGACCGGCGTTGCCGGCCATTGCATTACCGTTGCCGCCAATCTCTCCGTCATAGCCGAGCTGCTGCCAACGAAAGTTTGCCCACCCTGTGCACTGATAGTGAGACACGCCACCCTCAGCAAAGCGGCCAGTGGCCCACGCGTCGTACTCCTTTTGGACATCCTGCCAAGCCCGTCCTCCCGGCACGACAACTCTGCCGCCCGGGATACTGACATCTCCATCGCCGCCCGGCTTTGCAAAGCCGCTCGGGAGTGGCAGCGGAGATACCGCACCATCTCCGCTTGTATCGCGCTGTTGCGACGCGTTGTTCAGCGCGGATTGTCCGAAGCCGTGAACGTCGTCTGCGGTCGCTCGAAGCGTGCTGCGCTTGGCAGGCCACCAGCTACGGAATTTCTCAGCGTCAGGCCCAACCCACGACCCGGATGTTTGACCAACAACCATCTCGATCTCGTCAGCGATCCCGTTCAACTGAGCGGCAAAGTGCTGTTGAAGACGATTCCCGAAGGCCTCAATCTCCGCGATGTTCATACCATGACTAATAGCCATATTCATCCCTTTCTACAGAACGGTGGGGCGCCAATTCGCCCCACCGTGAACCCCCAATATCAGCCGCCCGAAGCGGTCCGCTGCGCACTTGCGTTGTTGAGCGCCGACTGCCCAAATCCGTGGAGATCAGCCGAAATCGCCTTGAGAGCACTGCGCTTTTGGGGCCACCAGCTGCGGAACTTCTCAGCGTCGGGGCCGACCCAGCTCGATGATGTCTCGTTGACCATCGCTTCCATCTCACCCATCAGTTGCTCGATGGTGCTGCTGTACTTCTGCTGAAGGTTGCGACCAACCGTCTCTACTGCATCGATGTTCATACCATGTGAAATTGCCATGTGATTGCTCTGCTTTCTTGGTTTGTGTTGTTGAGATCAGAATAGGGAACAGTGCTGCGCAGCGGAATGGGCAGGACTACCCATGCGTCGACGCATCCAGGACCTGCACTCGATAGACACGTCCGGACGACGCATACATGCCGCGGCCGGCAGGGAACTCTGTACGCGTCAGCCGTGGGAACTCCGTGCCGAGGACCGTGTCACCGTGGGCTTGGTCAGGTTGCAGCACGATTCCCGTACGGTCGAGTTTGACCGTGCCCACCAGCCCATACGAGCCGTTGAATTCGATCGGCTCTCCCTCGATGATCACGAAGGCGCCATTGCTGCGACAGGCTCGAAGGAGTTGATCGAGGCCGTCGTCCGCCAATCCGTTGACGAACTCGCCGAGGCCCTGAATAACGACGGTCAACTTGTCGAGAGCAGAGTCTTGACTCTGTAGCCGCTTGGCCAACTCCGTCGCCTGAGCGCCAATCTCAGCAGGATCGGAAACAGTGGTGTCCCAGGCCCTGACGCCGAGCAGGTCCGACCGTGCAGGTGCGAAGAGCACTCGCTCGCCGCCGTGACCGACCCGGTCGAGGCTCTGCAGCATCGATACCGTCGTCGTCGTCTTCCCGCTTCTGGGCGGTCCGCTGACAAGGAAGAGCCCAGACGGTTCGAAGCTGAGTGGCTCAAGCGTCTCGTCCCAGACACCAAGCACCGGGGCGGCACCACTCGCTTGGCCAATCGAGGAGAACGGGATGACTTCTGCAAGGCGCTCAATCTCGCGAGCCTTGAGCACCCCTTGGCGCTCGAAGGCCCGTGCCAATCGGGAAATCTCGCGGGCTTGATTTGCGACGTTCGGATCTCCCTTGATCACAGCGACCTGCACCTCGTCACCACCAATGAACCCGCGCCCAGGTGGCGTCTCATCAGTGAAGACATCGGGCTTTACGCCGAGCATCAGGAGGTCATTCTCGTTAGAAAGGCGTAACACCAGTTCACGTTGGATCGCCGACTTGAATCCGGCTGTAAACGCATTGGACTTGTCGGCCGTTGCCACCAGGTGCACGCCGACCGAACGCCCGTCGGCGACGATCGATTCGAGTAGTTCGTATGGGTTGCCCGGGCGACCGATCTCATAAGCGTTTCGAAACGCCGTGAAGTTGTCGAGCAGCAGGAGCAGCCGCGGCTCGTCTGGCTTGGACGCTCGCTGCCGGTACTCGACGATGGTTGACGCGTTCGCAGCGACATAACGTTCGGCGCGCTCTTCGACCGTCTGCTTCATCCACTTGAGGAGGCGGAGGGTTCGTTCCTGGTCATCAGCGTTGACCACGGCACCAACGTGCGGCATTGGCTCGATCATCGCCAGCCCGCGGGCACCGAAGTCCAGGCCGTACACGTGGCATGGTCCGCCTCGAGCAGTCGCCACGCCTGCAGAAATGGCCAGTGTTCGCAGGAAGCCACTTTTGCCCGAGCCGCCGGTGCCATACACCGCCATGTGTCCCTCGTCATCTGGGCGGAACCCAACAACCGGTTGCGCCTGTTCGGAGGGTCTATCGATGACGCCGAACACCAGATTTGCATCGCTCCGCTGGCTCGGGAGCTCTTCAAGCTGGAACGAGTCCGACAGGTCGGGCAGCCACGGCCGCACCGGTTCAGAGAGCGACAACTGCTGGTCCGCCGCGACGATGTTGTCGACAATACGGCGGATATCGACCGGCCCGCTTGGTGCGGGGCGTTCGTCGAGCCCTGCCGGCAGGTCCCACGGTGCAGCGAGACCGAATGGCATCTCGTGCACGTCAATTGTCGGCACCGGCGGCTCGTTCGTGGTGTGGCCACCCACGTAGGCCGATTGAAAACTGGCGAGCCGGCCGGGGCCAGTTTTTGCAATTCCTCGGCCAGGGATCGACGGATCAAATGTGCCGGCGATCGGGTCGCCGACGACGTCGGTTGAGTCGTCTTCGTCGGCCATGCGAAGTGCGATGCGCAGGTTCGTGTTGGCCCGGAGGTTGTCCTTGATCACGCCAGCAGGACGTTGCGTTGCCAAAATGAGGTGCAGCCCGAGTGAGCGACCCCGCTGAGCGATGTCGACGACCCCGTCAACGAACTCGGGGACCTCACCGACCAGGGCAGCAAACTCGTCGACGATGATGACAAGGCTTGGCGGAGTCTCCGGGTCGCGGCGCCGCTCCAACTCCAACAAGTCTTTGGCACGCTTGCGATTCAGGATGTGCTCACGACGAGTGAGCTCTGCGCGGAGGCTCAGGAGCGCTCGACGGACAAGATGGGGGCTCAAGTCGGTGACCAGGCCAACGCAATGCGGCAGGTCGACACAGTCCGCGAACGCAGCGCCGCCCTTGTAGTCGACGAAGAGGAAGTTGACGCGTGCCGAACTGTGCGCGGTCGCCATGCCGAGAATCCAGCTCTGCAGAAATTCAGACTTGCCGGCGCCAGTCGTCCCGCCAACGAGCGCGTGTGGCCCGTTTGTACGAAGATCGAGGTAGTAGCGATCAGTGGCCGACTGGCCGACCAGGGCCCGCAGCGTGTTGTCTCGTTTGAGTCGCGGCGCATCGGGCTCCGGGACGCTGTTATGTCCGCGCCATTGCTCGATGATTTCGGTTGTGCTGTCTGCGAACTCGGTACCTGTCAACGCGAGGAACGACACCGAGCGAGGGAGGTCGCTCTGGTCTTCGAGCAGCGCACCCGCATCGGCAACAGGCGACAAGGTCGCAGCGAACTGGTGGGCGGTTTGGAGATCGATTGGTTCGAGTTCGAGGTCGTCGACCCCACTGCCATCGGGGACAAAACCGGCGTGACCCAACTCGTGCGTCGGATCGACGACGACGAAACTGCGGCACGCCGCGGGCAGCCGCTCGACCGACGGAGAAATCCACAACAAATGCACCCCCGCCGACGGTCCGCGCTCGGCGACTTGCACCAGTCGCGCCCGGTCGATGGCTGCGTCATCTTCGACGATCACAAAGACCATCGGAAGTGGACTTCCATCGCCCTTGTGGTCGTCGCCGGATCGATCGGCGATGAGGTCTTCGAGCGCGGCCACCAAGTTGACGCCCTGCTTCGCTGTCGAGGCCAGATGCTCTGCTGCAACCGGGGAGTATTCGCTGCCAGCGTGTGGGAGCCACTTCAACCACGCCCAGTAGGACAATGATGCCGACGTGGTCATCGCTGCGAGCACGACTTCAGCCGGCGAATGCAGCCCAGTCATCTGAGCAACAAGCGCCGCGGCCACAGGCCGCGCGTTCACTCCCGGACCCGCTACGCCAATGTTTCCACACTCCCGGAGATCAGCGACAACCGGCACCCGCTCGATGACCGAGAACTGGCCAACGACGTCGTGCAGCTCACGCCAGAGTTCGGGGAATGTCTTGTTCTGGTCCGGCATGTCGACGGTCGTACGGCTCGGCTGAGTTCCGAGCCCATGCCGAAGCTCCCCGAACGACCGATGCTCAGGCCGCCTCGTCCACACCAGCGGTCCGAGATGCGCAACTGCGGCGGCGACCTCGCCCACTTCGGGGTGCTCACGCCGACGACCGACTTGCTCTTGCTCAGCCGCGTACTGCAACTGAACGGCGAGGTCGCGGAGCGCACCGCGGTAATCGATGAAAGCCTGGACCGTCTGTTTTTTGACCAGGCGACGGTTCCCGACGTACATCCCGATCATCATGAACGGCGACATCGCTATGAACATGACCGACTGAATGTTCCGTGTAACGACGAACAACACCAGACCCATCAGCAAAGGCGCAGCCAACATGGCCAGCTGGAACCGGGGCGGCGACGGGCGCTCCGGCGGTTCGGGCGCTTTCAGTTCGAGCCCGGAAAATGCCGGGTCAAGCCGAGGCGACCGGTTGAAGTCAATCGCTGCGGCGCCGCCGGATGTCGACGCTGCCGATGTCTCGCGCAAGACGACCTGAAACTCAGAATCACCCACACCGACGATGTCGGCCGGGCGCACGATGGACCGTTGGACGAACTCGCCACCAATCTGCACACCGTTGGCCGAGTTGTCGTCGACGATCTCGACAACGTCAGACACGATGACCTTGGCATGCCGCTTCGACATGAGCGGGTCACTGAGCCGCACATCGCAGTCACGGCTCCGTCCGAGCAACGTCGTCCCGCGGGGAAGATCGAACGAGTTGCCAGCGTCGGGTCCGGCAACCACGCGCAAGGTAGCAGCGCCGCGTCGATCGCCGCCCTGGTCGGCGCCACCCATAGTGAGCGTGATCGAGTCGCCACTTCGGATCCCGGCCTCGCCCATCGTGAGCGTCGGCGCAACGGTCCGCTCAGTGTGGCGGCCCGCATTGACCTTGAGGCACAGGCTCGGCCCCGGCGTCACAGGTATTCGTACACGCGGGTGGCTTGCCCGCAGCCGTTCGGCGAGCTGGCCAACGGTGGCGGTCGAGTCGACGGTGACCGAAATGTCGTCGACATCGGTGCCGGAAACGAGTGACAACTTCAACCTCACTGGGTGGCTCCCACGCTGATCTCGACTTCGCCAGCGACCAGAACTTCGTTAATCCCGATCGGATGCGAAATACCCGGCGCACACTGGTGGACGCCTCGACTGGAGCGGATGCTTGATCCGTTCGTCGATTGGAGATCAGTCACGAGCAGGCCAGCACCCGCCGGTTCGACGCGCACGTGCGACTTAGAGAGCGACGGATCGGAAATCACCACGACCAATTCGCCACCGTTCGGGGCGGGCTGACGGCCAATCACCATCGGTCCCGTAACGATTCGCTCCGAACCATCCGGCAACCGCAACCGCAACCGCAACGCCTGGGCCTGGGCCTGTGCCACCACCATCGGCGGCGGCATCGAAGAGGCCGACGCAGACTGGGCGGGGCGGGCCATGGTCCTGTCGACGTCAGTCCCACCTGCGGCCTGGGACGTAGCGAACTGCGGCGGCGGTGACGGAAGCGGTGGGGCGCTGGGGGTCTGGCGGGCGGGGATTACTCCAGAGGACAGGTCCGCAGACCCAGGCATGGCCGTGATCGGCGACGGAGCAGTGCGCTGCGCTCCACTCCCAGGAGACGCCGATGTCGAGGCGGAGTGTGCGGTCGCTGGCGCCGGACGTGGCCCCGGCTGCACGACCGAGGTGAGTTGCTCGAGTAGCGCTGCATCAACCACGCCAACCACACGAGCTTTCACACCCGTGCGATCTTCGAAGACCGTCACCATGGCCGACTCGCGAGTGCGCATCCGAAGGAAAACCAACCCCAAACCGAAGATCGGCATCGTGATGATCGCGAGCCCTGTCGCCCAGACAGGACGCGTGGAACGTTCGAGACGAAAGCTGCCTGGGCCAACTGCACCCACGGTGTATCCACGGCGCTGACCGACGGTCGCAATAACCTCGGAAGCTGCGCCGATTCCCCGTCCAATAATCTCAACGATCTGCTCGGACGGTTTGTCGGAAGTCGATGTACTCACGTGGTCTCCTTTGCAGCACGGCGGCGTTCGGAACGCTGCAGCGACTGCAGCGATACCGACGTCTTGATGCGGTCAACAAAACTCAGTTCGCTCTTCATCTGCTCCAACGCCCCAGATAGTTCGGCCCAGTAGGCAGCGACCTCTGCGTCTGCGGGTTCGCCTGCGCCCCAGACCGCTGCATCGGCGCGCGCCGCGAGCGGCGCCGTGCCCGCACCGACAAACGTTGCCGCCTCTCGGCGGGTCGTCGTCGGCGGTACCGCATGACCAGCATCGACGGCAAAGTCGGTGATCTCGCGCCAGCCGTTCGCAATACGCTCGTGGTTGAGGCCGACCCCGCGTCTCCGCCGCCGCCGCCGTCGCTTCAGTAACACCACAACCAGACCCACGAGTGTCGCAACAATGAACGGTGCGGCAACCCCAAGCGAGATCAGCACAATCGGTGCGCTGAATGCGTCGGCGAAGGGCAGCCCGCCATCGTCAGGCGAATCGACCACTGGCGGCGCGACCGGCTCGTCGTCGGTCGCCTTGGCCTGACCGCTGCGCGTCGCTGCCTGGTCAAACTCGGGGTCGATGAGCGGCGGCGGCGGCGGATTCTGGGTGCGGTAGTCGGGCTCGGGCTGCTGTGGGGAGTTGGTCTGGATCGCCGTCTGGTCGCGTGGCGGTGTCGGCCAAATCGGAACCCAGCCGTGCTCGACGAACGGCAACTCGACCCAGGCCTCGACCTCGGTGGCGGTCACGTTGACCGTACCCGCCGTTGAGTCGCCCGACGGCATAAACCCCATGACCACACGAGTTGGCAGGTCGCCGACGTCACGGAACATGAGCGCAAACGCTGCCGAGTACTGCTCTGCATTACCGATCAACGGGCGCTTCGGATACAACTGCACGAAGTCGGTGAGCCGGAATGCGCTGTGGCCCGCCTGAGATCGGATCTGCGAGGCAGCAATATCGCCGTCGGAATAGGTGCCGAACGTCCTCATCAACTTGCTGACAAAGTCGAGTCGCTCACCGTCGTCTCCGATCGCGAGAAGTTCAGCGCTGCTCAGCTTGTTCGTAATTTCAGTGACTGGCACGTTGGTACCAAGCCCGCGAACGCTCCCGACGATCTCCTCGCCGGCGTACTCCTCGAGCGCGACGGGCAGGCGAACCTGCATCTCGTAGCGGTCGCCTTCGCGCAGTCGTACGGGCGACGCTCCGGTATCGGTGGCACGGTTGTACCGGAATGCTTCGGCCAGTCGGCGGTCGCGGTCTGGACCACCCTCGCTTCCAACGAACCGCAAGCTAATAACTTCGCCCACAGTTGGAATCCACACGTCGCTGTATTCGCCAATGGTGATCACTACGTTGGCCAACTCGCCGTCGTACTCCGGGGAAATCGATGCACCGACGCGTTCGAACGCTCCGGAGTTTTCCAGCGACGGTTCTTCTGCATCACCGGCGGACACCTGCCACACGAGGCCGTCGTAGGCATCCATCGTTGCCAGCCGCACCGGGACCTCGACGGGAAGACCTTCCACGGTGAACATGACGGGGTCGCGATCCTCTTCAGGAATATCGGCGCACTCGACCGGGTCTTCGCTCCGACAGTCTGCTGCTTTGACATATTGCCGATAGCCGTTGAGTGGGCTCGGATACTGCTGCGGATCGAACGGCGGCACGATGGTCCGTCGCCAAATATCGCGTTCGCTCGACGCTGCTCCGGGAACTGAGTCGGCAAGAACCACCCCGCCTGCTCCTGCGACCAGCAGGACCAGCACTGCGCCAAAGAGGCGCCGGTTGGAACGGCCTGAGGCTTCGTTATCGAGCAGCGGTCGGCGCTGTTCTTCGCGGTACGACAACCAACCAATTGTGACGACCATCATGATCGCTCCGTGCAAGACAATCGAGACAGGCTCTTCGAGCCCGGTCGCTATCGCCAACCCGAGAACGGCGAACGGCCCGATCAACGCAAGGGGCGCAAGATGTGTGCGTCGAGCAAGGAGGTAACCCGCTGTAGCGCATGCAACGCCCGAAAAGGCGGGAATGGCCATGAGGTCACCAGTACGCCCGACGGGTGGCCGTGTGGTGACTAATTCTTTCCAGCCGTGGATGATCGAGCGAAGCGACGCCGTGGCCGACTCGGGAGTTGGGATGAACCCCCCAATCGAACGGTCTGACAGTGCAACCGCGCCGATCACGGTGACGTAGGCAATCAAGGCTGCAAGTACGGCGAAGGGCCAGGCCCATTCGAGCTTCGTCCACGCGTAGGCAATCGCCACGCCGACGACAGCTGCAAATACCCCGATGATCAAGAACGCAACACCACCGTACGACGACTGAAAGGCGCTCACAGCAATACCGGTGAGGATCAGCACGGCGATCGCGTCGATCAACTCTGCCCGATTCGGGATCAATGCCTGGAGTTTCGGACTCACGAGATCACCGCCGCCACGCCACGTCCAAGGGCATCAAGCGCTGGCACGTTGACGAACTTGGTCGTGCCGATGACCTGGTAGCCAGGTTTGGCCTCGAAGTCGGCTCGGAGCACGATGCCCGTCGCGTCAAGCGACATGCGTGTTGCTGACCGACGCACATTTGCAATTGGTACAGCGCTGCCGACGCACAGCACTGCAACGCTCGCGTCGGCAGCAAGTGTTCGTGCAGCTGTCAGCGCATGGTCGAGGCCTCCGGCCCCGCGGGTTGCTTCGATTGCGCTGAAGCGATCGAGCATTCGCTTGGGATTCTCGGCGACGAGCTGACGTCCGCCGGCAAACAGCGACAGCGTCTGCTCGTCACGCAGCGCTTGCATCGCTGCAGAAGCGGCGCATGAGACGCCCAGCTCGAATTCGTCCGCGTCGGCGTAATCGTCGAGATCGATGCTCAGCAGCACGGCCACATGTGAGCGCCGTGTGTCGACGTACTGGCGCACCATCAGGTTCCCGATCTTCGCCGAACTCTTCCAATGGATGTGACGCCGATCGTCGCCAGCAACATATTCGCGGAGCGTGTGAAATGCCACGTCGCTCGGCGAGAGTTGCGGTGTGGCCTGGCCCTCCATGTCGCGGATCAAACCGGCCGCCATTGTGGAGAGCGGCACCGTCTTTGGATGCACATAGATCTCTTCGACACCGCCCCACGTCTCGGTGCGCCGCATCAGGCCCAGCGGGTCACCCTTCACCGTCGCCACGGGGCCAACCGAAATGACCGCTCGGCGGTTCGTCGGCACGATGAACAACTCGTCGGTTGCGTCGCCACCCTTCAGCGAGGCAAGTGAGTAGGCAGCAATGGCCTTTCCGACCGGCATCTCGACGCGGAGGCCGCGTGCAGTGCGTGACCGCTTGTTCGTCACCGTCAGTGCGCCCGCTGCCCGTTCGCCAACAACGACCCGGGACGGCGAAACCTCGATCGTCGACGACAGATCAAGCCGGCCGAGAGTGAGCGCCACAGCGATCGCGCCAAGCAACAACGAACCTCCGGCAATCACCATCATTTCCTGCCAACCCCAGACGAAGCCAGCCACCCATGCCACCACGCCAAGGGCACCGACGGTCCAACCGAGCACGGTGACCATTGACGCTCCGATTTTCAGTGTGGCAAGCAACCGCTTCATGTCGGATCAGGCAGCCCGATCCGAAGGTGGCTGGGTGTCGGCAAGGATTCGGGTCAGCACACCGAGCACGGTGTTGCCCTCAAACTCTGACTCGGGGTGGAGAATTACCCGGTGCGACATGATTGGCTCGGCCAACTCTTTGATGTCGTCGGGGACCACGTAGTTCCGTCCGTTCGATGCCGCCCAGGTCTTGGCCGCCCGAACGAAGGCCTGACAGCCGCGGACCGACATGCCGAGTTTGACTTCGGGGGCCCGTCGCGTTTCCTCGGCGAGTCGAGCAATATAGGAGAGCACTGCGTCGTCGGCATGCACGCCCGAGGCCAGCGACATCATGTCAACAACGGCACGCGACGTGATGAGTTCCGCCACGCCCGCTGCGCGGTTGCGACCTCTCGTATCGCGGAGCAGCGAAACGGTGCTCTCATGGTCGGGGTACCCGAGCGTGGTCTTCATCATGAACCGGTCGAGCTGAGCTTCAGGCAGCCGGTACGTGCCAGCCTGCTCGATCGGGTTTTGGGTCGCAATGACCATGAAGGGTGCGCCGACCTCGTACGACTCGCCGTCAACCGAGACTCGAGCCTCTTCCATCACTTCGAGCAGCGCCGACTGCGTCTTGGGTGAGGCCCGGTTGATCTCGTCGGCCAGCACGATGGTCGCAAAGATCGGGCCCTTATGGAACTCGAATTTCGCAGTGCGCTGGTCGTAGATCGTTACGCCGGTGACGTCGCTGGGCAGCAAGTCAGGCGTGAATTGGATCCGGTTCTGGGTGCCTTGGACCGTGTTGGCAATCGACTTCGCCAACATCGTCTTGCCCGTCCCGGGCACGTCCTCGAGGAGGAGGTGCCCGTCGGAGAGCAGCGCGGTGAGCGCCAACCGGATTGGATGTGTCTTGCCGACAATCGCCAGCTCGACGTTCTCGACGAGCTTGCCAAATGTCTCGGCAAACCAAGATGCTTGTTCAGGTGTCATAGTTCTTTCTTTCTCGCGCCGGGTGTTTCAGAACGTCGAAGTCTGCGATGCTTGACCGGTGTCGTCCCGGACGGTGATGGATTGTGGCTCTCCCGGTTCGTGACGACACGTTGCTTGCGTGACACCGAAGTTCCCATTTCCGTCGGGCGTGGCTTGAAAGTTGTACCAAGTGGGACTACCGCCGCAGAGCACCTGGAGACTTGCACCTGGAGTGAAGTTCGATCCTGAGACGTTGACGTAGCGGCAAGCAGGTGCCGTACATGTTCCGGCTGTTGTAGCCGGGGCTCCTTCGCTCGTGCTAATCGACCGCAGCAGGGGAGGCGGTGGTGCCGGGTCCGTCGTCGCCTGGCCCTCGTCCGATTTCGAGGACACGTCGGACGCTGAGACGGTGATCGTGCAGGTTCGGGTCGCGGAGGGGCCGACCTCTACCCATCCCGAGTCACCGGTCTGCGCGCTTCCACTGCAGCCTGGGGCGTTGCCCGACAACGAGACGCTCCACGTCGGTCGCTCGTCGTCGGAGCGGTTTGCGTTCCAGGTCGTCCTCATCTGGGTCCCGCTGGACTGCACATTGATCATCGGCTGCTGCAATGGACCGTACGGAGTTGCAGGTGCGCCGTTGCTCACACCACTCCGGTACGTCGTCCCAGCCGTTCCGCACGAACTTGCGAGCGTGGCGCGGGCCACGACGGTGTAGCGAGTTCCGTTGGTCAACCCAGTATTGAATGTCCCACTCCCCTGCCACGAGGTCCCGCCGTCTCGGCTGTACTCGATCGAGAGCTGGCTGCAACCCGAGTTGTTCGTCGTCGATGCAATCGCCGTCAGCGTTTTGTCGCCGCTCGACTGGATCGAAATCGTTGGGGTGTCAGGGTTGCCAACTGTCCTGACCAGCGGTGAGGCCGCGCTTGGGTCGGACTCGGGCCGGTTTTTGTCGGAGTTGATCGCGATAACGGCGAACGACACGTCCTGGTTGCGTGGCAGATCGAACGTTGCCTGCCGAGACGGCGTGGTCTGACAGTTCGACGGCGACTGCACCTGGCAGACGCGATACTGCTGAATCGCACGGCCACCATCGAAGCCAGGTGGTGACCATGTGACCGTGAGGCGTGGCGTACCACCGTCACCGGAGTTCGTTGCCAATACACCTGTCGGCTGATCGGGATAGCGCGACGGCTTCTCGGGCGCCGACACGGTGCCGAACGCTCCCCAACCGTTGTCAACAGTCGCGCTGTTCTGCGCCCGCACGCGGAACCCGTAGTTGGTGCCGTTGATCAGCTCTGAGCCGAGGCCGCCGACGCCGATCGTCGCACTGGTAGTCGAGCCGTCGACCAACACTGTTTGACCGCCGATCGAGATCTCATACTGCCTGATCGGCGTGAAGTCGTCGGCCGTGAGCGGTGGTTCCCACTCGAGCGTGAGGGCGCCATCGGCATAGTTAGTAATTCTGGCGTTGACCGGCGGGTCAGGAACACGATCCGGAATGCCGGGGCTCGACGGATTGCTGACCTCACCGTCACCCAGCTCGTTCACGGCGAAGACTGTGAACGTGTACGCCGTACCGTTGGTCAGCCCATCGAACTCGCCGCCCGTGTTAGCGAAGTCTTTGGTGACGCCAGCCTCAACGGCGGTCACCTTGTACGTGCTGAACTCGCCGCCCTGCATGTCAGCTGCGGTCCACGACAGGTTGACCACATGGTCGCCCACGCTCTCGATCGACGGCACGCCCGGCGCCCGGGGCATACCCTTGACAACGACCGTCATAGTGCCGTTAGCCGTCTGACCGACAGCATCTTTGACCGTGTAGGACACAGTGAACGTGCCAACAGTGTTCGACAAGAACTGGCATGCGCCAGCGTCAGAGCACGTGATCTCCGCACCACCGTCGGCCGACGGATTGAGCAGCGTCAGCGGTCGATCAGGGAACGGGTTCGAGGCAGCATCGATGAAGTTCGGCGTCGCAATCGACACGTCGCGCTCGGCCTGCAGCTCTGGGAACGAACCCGTGGCCGGCTGACCCTTGTTCGTCGCAATCATCGTCACGTTGACGGTGCTCCCGACCGGGTCGAAGTTGCCATCGGTCACCGTGTACCGGATAGGAATAGTGGAGCCGAGCGGGATCTTCGACTCTTCGGCGAGCTTGCTGACCAACGTCACCTGCGAACCGGACAGCGACACATCGAGGCCTCCAAACGAAGACGAATCAAGCTCGTACGTCAACGAGTCACCCTGATCGTCAACCGACAGCGGGGCGAGGTTGTAGCTGACCTCTTCGTCGAGCTGCGGGACACTGATTGCGCCAGGGCTGAGAATTCGCGGGGGCGAACTGGCCTCTATCAACAACGCCACTTCGAGCTGAGCAAGGCAGTTGCAATTCGGTAGGGCGCGCTCGTCGGCAGTCTTGTCGGGACGGTCGGTCACTTCGAACTGGATCACAACCGTTGCCGATTCCTGCAGGTCAGCTGGCGGCGTGAACACGAAGCCGTCGTTTCCGTCGGTTCGCTCAACGGTGCCCAACGTGCCGAGCAATTTGACTTCGGTCGGTGTCAGCTTGATCGGAGTGTCGCCATCAGGATCTTCGACGATCGTAGCCAACGCGATGCTCAACGGTTCGGTTGATCCAGCCACGATGACGCGGCTGCTGATGTCCTCGCCAGCCGGGCTCAAGATCGGTGGCTGGTTCTGCTTTCCTGGCACCCGAACGAAGCCGACCGCCTCGCCGCCATCGGCATCGGTGATCCGGTAGAGAACGGTTTGGGAGAGTTCCGTCAGCGGAATCGACAGCATGCTGCCATCGACCGTGATCTCGTCACCGTCGGGAGTGAGGGACTGCGACACGGGAATCTCGAGGGCCAGGCCGCCGCCAGCATCGTCGGGGTCGTAGTCGTTGAGCAGTACATCGATCATCGCGACATCGACGTCGCGGGTCTCCTCCAACGGAACTTCATCCGTCACGGCAACCGGAGGAGCGTTGGGTACATCGGGGTCGCCGCTGACACGGATGTAAGCATCGCCCGGAGAGAATCCATCGGTGATGCGGTAGTGCTCGTTGATGGTCGAACCATCAAGAGGGACTTCGACGTTGATCCGGCCGCGTGTGTCTTTGTCCTGCTGATCGAGCAACGTCACCGATTCGCCGTTCAGCGGCTCGGTCGTTGGCTGCCCGTCGAGGTCAAAGAAAGGCTCAACGTCGAGCTCGAGCTGGCGATCCTGCGGCGATGTGTCGTTCCCGAGAGCAGGGATCGACAGCGTCCGTCCGGGCTTGCCGATAAAGACGTCGTCATGTCCCTGCGGTGGCAGCCCGGTGTCGTCGAGCACCATCACCCGAACGTCGGCCGAGCCGACGAATCCGAACTTGTCCTTGACCGTGTAGGAGAACGAATCAGTCGCGGGCGATGTGGCGCCTGCTGCAAACAGCATCACACCCGGGTTCTCCGGATCGAGGCGCACTCGGTTGCCTTGCTCCGAGCCCTGCAGCCCATTGAACTCACCGAGCAGCGTGACTGAGTCACCATCGGCATCGGCGCCGAACAGTGCGACAGGGACGCGAACCTCGCCGTTACGAATTGCCCGAACGACGAGATCCTTCGGCGCTGGCGCCTGATTTGGATTGGTTGCAGGGTCGGGAGCTGGCGTGACCTGGAACGCCACCTCAGCGGTACCGGTTTTGTTGCCCGCCCGAGCGTTGTAGAAAAGGCGATAGCTGCCCGGCGTCCCTCCCTTGAAGTACACGTACCGGCCTTGCACCCAGGCCACGCCTGCACCGTCAGAATCGAGTTGGGCAGCCTGCTCCTGGTCGACGGACTCCAACGTGATTTCGTCACTATCCGGATCGATGTCGTTGCGCAGCACCGCGACGCGTGTGATATCGCCGCTTCGGACGGTTGCCTGATCAGGCTCCAACCTCGGCGGCTGGTCTTCGGCTGCAGGTTGCACGACCACGGTCACGGCGCCAGTGGCACGCTGACGTTCGGCAATTTCTTCCTCGGGGGTCTGCGTCGCCAATCGTTCCTGGGCACGCCCATCGTCAAGCGTGTAGCGGACGGTGAACGGGCCGGTGGGCGGAGTGCCATCGGGGCCGGGCACGACCTCGAGTTGCACGAGGCGCCGATCGACAATCGTTGCGCGAACTTCACCGAGTTCCGGGGGTCCGTCGTTCACACGCACATCGGTGACCGCCAGAATGTCACCGTCGAGATCGATGTCGTTTGCAAGTACGTCAACGTTGATCACGCGCGCTGCGCGAATCTTGACCTGGTCTGGCACCCCCACGGGCCCGGTATTCGCCTCGCTGAGCGCACGAACACGCAACCAGATGTAGCCGCGCGTCGACTCGTTCCCATCGGTCGCCTCGTATGGCAGCGCATAGGTTCCAGGCGCAAGACCGGTGATGGTCACCTCGTCGTTCTGCAACGCCGTGCGGTACGAACCTTCGGCGTCTGGCAACCATAATGGGAGTAGGGCGAGGCGGTCCTCGTTTGGGTCAGAGTCATTCGCAAGCGGGCTCACCGTGGCCGATTGGCCTTCCACGATGGTGAGGAAGTCGTCCTCGACAACCGGGGGGATCGGCGAGCCCGTCGGCTTGACCGTCACCTCGAGCTTCTCGACGGTCGTCAACAGCCCATCCGACATCGTCACATCGACTTGGTACACGCCCGCCGACACGCCATTGGCCTGGAAGTTCACTACGCCATCGGGTGTGGCAGAGACTTCACCCACATCGAGGGCAACCGCTGAAACGAGGCGCAGATCGTCACCGTCAGCATCCCACCAGTCAACCAACACGTTGTGGCTGACACCTCGACCTGCCTCGACAATGGTGCGCATTGTGCGCGTCGTGTCGTCGCTCTTGGGGCGCAGTGCCGGCGCAACGTTGCCGACGCCATTGTCCTTGACCGAAACAGTAACGCTCGCTGCCTCCGAAGAATTCCCTGCCGAGTCAGCGACGACGTAGTCGAACTGAAAAACCTGCAAGGCCTCGGTTGCCAACGTCATCCACTCGTCGCTCGGTGAATACAGAATGTGCTGGCCGTTGTCGATGATCGTGAGCTGCCCCCACGGGCCTCCCGTTGGCGTCACCTGGGTGATTGCAATTGGCTCACAGTTGACATCGTCGTCGTTGTTCAACACTGCGATGATCGACTGGCGTGGGCGCACACCCAACTCGTCATCGCCAGCCGTTGGGGCCTGAGCGAAGCCATCGATACAGATCTTCTCGACAATGCGCTCGCTCTCGCCCGTGGCGTCTTCCTGCTCCTCGTCCTCGCTGTCTGGCTCGACGTCGGACCAGTTGCCGGCAAATGACAGCGACCCTTCGTGATCAGCCCAGACGCCGCCGTCACCTGGCGAGTTGAGCGCAACGTTGTTTTGGTTGACCCGCCAGACCAATTCCACGTCCGCGGCTGCGCCGGGGATCTCAACACCGTCCTGCAGAACATCGTCACCGCACTGCTTAAAGTAGGTCGGGGCGCTACCCGACCAGGCCGCGAAGACGCAAGGGCCGACACGCACCGGTGCGGCCGGGCTGGCATCAGCGGCGCCCCCCAGTTGGGTCAGCTCGCCAGATTCAAGGTCGACGGCGAAGAGCCCAGCTGTCGACGACACCAAGGCCACATCACTCTCGTAACCAGGCTGTTGCAGCACGTGCTCGTCGCCTGGGATTTTTACTGCGACACCATTGACGCCAGCGACCTCACCGGCGACCGTGAGCAATACAGGGATTTCACCGACTGCGGTGACCGCAGCCACGTCCGCGAACAGAACCGGCAACGGCTGAGGAACCGGGAGCAAGATCGGATCCGGCAACGGCTCGGGAATCGAATCGCCCGGGGCAGGCACCGTCGTCGAAGTGGTCGACGTCGTGGTCGTCTCGTCCCCCTGGTTCTCACCCTCGTCGGTTTCGTCTTCTTCGCGAACGGGACGACGGTTCTCGTCGAGTTCGAGCTTCCACCAGCCGGTGCTGTCAACCACGAGCAACGCGCCCGGTTCAGGACGTGCAGCTTCGGGATCGGGAGCCTCGGCCCCAAGCACCACCAGCGAACCTTGCTCGAGTAGCACGTCGGGCTTCTCCGGATAGTCGGCCCCCACGAGATCGATATCTCGGCCAACCCAGAGGCGGCCTTCGTCGATGTCATGCAGTGCAGAAATTCCGCCACGTACTTGGTAGTCCGACATCTTGGCTTCGTTCGAACCACGAGACGCACCCGAGAACACATCAAGTTGCTGCACACCGCCAGCCGGGCCCGAGTACACGACGCTGCGACCGTCCTGCACAACGTCACCACCGCGGGCTGCGCTCGTCGCGAAATCGAGCTCACGAATCCGAACATTCAATCGGCCGACACGCTGTTCGTTCGTGACCCACACCGAGCCATCGTCAAGACGGACATTGGTTGCCTTCGCTCCGTCGGACTGCACCGCAGCCACGACGACCAAGGTTGACACCATCGAAACCGAAAGGATCGACGCGACTGCTCTTCTATTCATTAAACCAATCACTTGCCCCAGCCAACTCACCATTCGCTCCTCATGCGCAGCCCCGAGTCGCTGCGGAAATCAGGCCGCTCGTTGCAACCGTCTCGACTTCGACACATTCGGCAAAGCTGACGACCGAGGTCTCGCTGATGCGCTCGGGGCCTGCGCCACCATCTTCAGACACGATAAACTCGACATCATCGCTCGGCGCAATCCACGAAAACGTGAACGACCCGTCTTCGTTGTCAACAGCAACGATTTCTTCGACCGGTGGAGGAGCAACCGCTACCGGCGAGTCAAACCCGTCGTTCACGGCGAAGTCGGTCGCCTCTTCCGGCGCCGGGGTCTCGCTGCCTCGTCCACCGAGCAAGAACGTTGCTGCAACGATCAGCGCAATCGTCGCTGCGACTCCGCCAACCCAGAGCGACGCCCGATTGATCTTCGGGGCCACGAAATCGGTGAGTTCCTCCGTACTCCCTTGCGGGGCACGGGCGACGGTCGCATCGACCTCAGGCTCGCCCAACACGCCCTCCCGGTGGCGTTGCGGTAGCGCATTGGGCGACGAGGCCTGCCCCGTCGACCTGATGAGGTTCGACGGTTGGGCAACGATCTCGGTGATGCCTTTAACACGCGTGGTGTCGTCGTTGTCGGCCTCAGTTCGTGACCGGAACGAGCGGGCCTCGCCAGCCAACTCAAGTGGTGTGACCGAAAGGCGGAGCTCCGACTCGATCCCTTGCAACTGCCGACCGAATTCGGCCGCGGTTTCCGGACGATGCGAGGCCATCTTGGCCATTGCGACATCGAGTACGCGCTCAAACGACGGCGGAACGTCGGCGCGCCCGAGACGTGGCACAGGATTGCGCTCGACTCTCGACATCAGCGAGAGTGGCGAGTTGTCGCCACCGGGGATCTCAAATGGCGATCGGCCAACCAACATGGTGTACAACGTGGCTGCCAACGAATACACGTCCGCTCTGGCCCCGGTCGCGCTCTCTCCAAATGCCTCTGGGGGCGCCCACGGAATTGAAAGTCCCTCGGCAATGTTCTCATCGGGCCCCTGGGCCGAGGCGATACCGAAGTCGGTCAGGCCGGGCCGATGGAATTCGCTGGTCAGCACGTTTGCTGGCTTGATGTCTCGATGAAAAATGTTCGCGCGATGCGCCGTTTCGACAGCCGACGCCAGTTGCACACCGGTACGGAGCACTTCGGCAACCGTCATTTGTTCCCGCTTGGCACGGTCATAGAAGTCAGCGCCGGGGTAATACTCCATCGCTAAAAACGGGCGGCCATCTGGTGCGATGTCGGCCTGGAAGACCTGGACGATGTAAGGGTGGGCCGACACCTTGGCCATCAGGTTGGCCTCGTCGGTGAAGTCCTTTGCGCCTGATCCGGCAGCGATCGCCTCCGGCACCAGCACCTTCATCGCAACGAGCCGCTCCGGCTTCTGCTGCCGATAGAGGAAAACATCGGCGTAACCGCCAGAACCGATCAACTCGATTGCCTCGAAACCGGGAAGAACCGGCGGACTCGCAGGCGAGCGGCTAGGCATCACAACCCCCACTGTCCAGCTCTATTTTCAGTTGGTTGGACCACACGGAGGCGAACCCTAGAACGATTCCGATGCTGGAGAAAAGTGCAGACCGTACATGTACGTGAGTACACCATCACCTCGGGGGATTTCGAATGCTCAGTGTCAGTCGCCTTGGTCGAGCATCGACAGGTGCTCGGCATGCACCAATCGGGTGGCGACGGCGTATTCCACCAGGCGGGCGCGCCTCGCGGTTGCCACGTCTGACGTCGTTCCGTGCAGGCCACGAACTCCCGCTCGAGTCAGCTTTTGACACACATTGTCAAGCTTGCGGTTGAACTTCGTCTGCTTCCAACCAAGCCGCTGGGCCGCTTCGCTCGAAGAAGGCAAGTTAGTAACTGCCCTGCCATCTCCTCGGAGCCGCGGTTCCGCAAGCGAGAGAATCAAAAGCATCTGATCGACCGTCAGTTTTGTGGGTCCAATCGTCGTATCTCCGACGCCGCCTGGCTGGCCGACCGCCGCTCGAAACGCTGGCTCGGTATTCGTGACCAGGACTTCGTAGGACGTCGGACCGGCGGTGAATGCAACACGTGTCCGCTCAAACACGACGGGGATGACGCCCCCGGGTGCGAGAAATGCTTCCATCTGACCGCCTGGGTCACTGACCGTGGCCGAGAGTTGCGACCCGACGTTCGAAATGAGCCAGACGCCGTTCTGTTGGCCGATAGTGAGGAAGACACGATGAAGGAACGGGTTCTCGTCGATGCGAATGTTGCCTTCTCGTCCGATCGTCAGTTGGCCGTCGGCGTCAATCGATGACAGCTCTCCGCAGTAGTCGACAATGAGGGGCATTCAGCTTCCCAGGTCGAGGGTGAGCGTCACTTCTCCGCCGAGCTCGATCAACGCCCCGTTCTCCAACAGAACGGGGTCGCCCTCGTGAAGGCGTCGAGGTTCGCGCCCGGGCAAAGTGACAACGGTGCCGTTGGCCGACCCAAGGTCCTCGAGCAGCACCTGCCACTGCTCGAGACGGATCGCTGCATGCGATCGAGACAGACCCTGTAGCTCGCCGAGCGCCACCATGTTCGGCACCTCGGTTGGGATACTGCCCTCGGCCTTCGGTCGACGCCCGAGCACCGCGGGGCGGTCGAGTTCGATGACCTGGCCAGTGGAGGCAACGAGACGACCGAGTGTTGGCCGAGCAATCACGACGGGTGAGCCGGACACATGATGACCGCACACCCGACACACCACCGCCTGAGGCGGGCTGGCATGTCCGGCGCTGCAGATAAGCGCTTGCACCGTCGCTCCGCCGAGCGCCGGTGCAGTGGCCTGTGGAGGTTGATCTGAGGACTGTGCGCGCATCGCCCGCAGCTGCGCCAACGACACCGTGCGGCCATCGTGGTCGCCGGCACCGAGAACCGCTGCCTGATCTGGCTTCGGGACAGGCGATTCTCCGGGCGGAACACCGCTGATCAGACCGCCCATCGAAATAGGCGACACGGGATCCGGCACCCTGCCACTCGCCGGATCAGTCACTTGCTCCGGTGCGAGAATCTGAGGCGGCTCCTCGATCGACTCTGGCTCACGTTCGACCGCGGCTCGGTCCACCGACTTGTAAGTCGTTTCGCCAAATAATGCGTCGTATTCGAGGCCGTCGTCATCGCCGTCGTCCTCAACGTGCTCGCTGCCTCCAGCGGACGCAGTTGCTTCATCGGTAGGACGTGCCGAGTCCGGCCCGAGACCACCCGGCAGAATCGTGTCGACAGAATTTGCGATGAGCCCACCGTCGATGAGCGTTACACCGCGCTCGCCGTCGCCCCGGCTCGCAGCCAGGGGCTCAGACAGCCCAGCATCAAAGGCGAGCGAGGGCGATGACGTCACCGGCGAGTCGATCGGAAGCTCGGCCGAATCATCCGATGGCGCCGATCTGTCAACTACATCGGGGTTTTCCGTTGGCGTGTCATCGCGCTCGTCGACAAGCCGCAGATCGCCCTCGGGTTCAGCGACCTGGGCACCGGTTGAATGAGCGACCGTCTTGAGAGTTGCCGGGTCGACCGCTGGCAGCGGACGTACCGGCACGAAATCGTCGACCCATTCGAGGTTCTGACCGTCGACGGATCCTTCGACGTCTGGCGCTCCCCACGACACTGCGTCGGCCGGGACAATTCCCGACGAGACTCGGAACGCGAGGGTCTCGCCGAGCGGTTCGCCACCGACTTGGAGCAGAAAATTCTGAGCATCTTCCACCACGGTCTCGACCCACGTTCGAGCTTCTCCCGCATCGAGAACAACCGATCCACCCGAATCGGTAATCGTCACGCGACCGGAACCACGGACAACAAAGCGGATACCAACCTCCTCGCGTTCAGCCAATGCGAAATCGCCCAGCGACCGCAGCCCGGTTGCAGACAGTTCTTCCAAAATGGTGTCGATGTCTCCACCGTCAATGATAGATGCCCAGAGCCGATCAGCGAGCTCTCCGTTGCGCTCGTCGAGCAGCGCGTGTGTCCTGCCCAGCAGAATGGCTACCCCCCGACCAATTCTGACTCGGCTGTAGGTCTCACGGTCATTCATCGTTTGTTTCCTCGCTCTCGATCGGCAACCGCGTCGGCAACAGTTCCGTTGCTACTCGCTCCCCGAGCGGAACCGCGTCGATGAGCACCGAAACCCGAGGCACGGCATCATTGCGTACCAGCTCGACCACCCCAGCAGGCACATCATCGAGCAGCCGATTCCCGGAGTCGTTTGTCGTACCGTTGGCCGGGGTTGGGCGCGGGCCGGTCACCGCCATGTCATCGTTGACAACTCGCCGAGGTCCGGTCAAGCCGATATTGGCCTCTGCGTCGAGCTGCGATGAGTCGACATCGATCACGATGACGGTTGCGTTGTCGCGGGCTGCACGCTGGAGAACATCACCGATCATCATTTCTGCAACAGCGTCAGGCGAACCGTCGGTTCCCAAGATGTTCGACAATTCGTCGCTGCGGAGTTCACCGCTGACACCGTCGGAGCAGAGCAATAGCCGCGTCACCCTGGTCGGATCGAGTACAACGAAATCTGCCGCAACCTTGTCTTCAATACCTATGGCGCGGGTGACAACGTTTCGCTCCGGATGCGTCTCAGCCTCACCTTCAGAAATCGTCCCGGCGTCGACCAACTCTTGGACAAGTGAATGGTCCGTCGTCACCCGACGGGCGACACCGTCGACCAGTTCGTAGCACCGCGAGTCGCCGACGTTGAACACCGCCAGCCCAGGCTCGCCAGCATTGTCGATCGCTGCGACGCCAACCATTGTTGTCCCCATGCCGTCGGGGCCATCGGTCAATGCATGGTTGCGGACCACCCCGTTCGCTTCTGCCACCAACTCGGATACCTGTTCGAGTGACAACGGCACCAGATCGGCGTACCGCTCGACAACTGCAACAGCGAGCTTGCTCGCTACGTCGCCAGCGGCGTGGCCTCCCATGCCATCTGCGACAACGAACAGACCGTCGAACGCTCCGTAGGAGTCTTCGTTGACCTGACGCCGCTTACCAACATCTGTTGCCGCCGCCCAGCGATATGCAATACCGAGAACGGAAGATTGACCCACATTCGCCCGCTCCATTGTCCCAATTGATAGCCGATCGGCTGGCGAAATGAAAGAACGCGTCCCATTTCTGGCTCTAGAGCCCGACATGTCTCCAAGGACACCTCCAAGCCAAACGGGGGATACAGCAGCGCCGCACAGGCCAAACCGGTCCGCATGCTGGTTGTCGGTTGATGTTGATTCCGAGTCCGCCACGACAGCCACCCTCGCTTCACCACCCTGCTCGAGTAGACCTACGAGCAGCTGCGAATCGCGGCACGACTGGAGCGGCCCGGGTTTGATGACTGCTCTGATGTGCCCGGGCGCTTCAGTGTGCTCGCTGCCCGGGGTGCCGGTGGCCACGCCTCAGACCACGTCCGGCAGACACCGGGTACCTTGCCAGTGCACGGTGAGTTAGTTGGACCAGCGCGACTCCGCGAGTGCGGTGAGACGGGCACTGTTGCGTTGATCGAACGCGGGGCGCGTCGCACCGGTGTGGCGTCTGCCTTCCGGTCAGATCGCTGCGCTGAGTTCGTCGAATGCTGCCGCGACGCGTAGATGCTCGTGGCGGGCTTCGACTCCGAGTTCATAATGGCCGCGTCTCAGGTTTTGGATGAACGCGTGCCCACGGATCACGACACTCGCGGTCCGATCGGTTCGTAGACCGCGCATTGGCCGGAGTCTCGCCTTGAGCCGTCCGTGATCGCACTCGATCGGATTGTTCCCATATTGGGTGGTGTCGTGGAGTACTTCTGGGAGCAGGTCCTCGACCACGCGCAGTAACGGTGCTGCAAGGTCAGTTGTGATTTCTGTTGGCCGGTCGCGGCCCGCCAACATCATCTCGAAGAACTTGGTGGCCGCTG
>Ga0335398_10001846_pt1 | contig 34892 bp, 24 predicted proteins | sample BON03_FD_205742 | JGI IMG/M metagenome (GOLD analysis project Ga0335398, IMG submission 205742) | Freshwater microbial communities from Lake Bonney liftoff mats and glacier meltwater in Antarctica - BON-03 (spades assembly) (version 2) | ecosystem: Environmental > Aquatic > Freshwater > Ice >... | reverse complement strand
CTTAACCGTTATTATATAGTATATATTTTAATGTAACATTAAAATATAGTTTGAAATTAATTATTTAATTTAATTAAATAATTAAAAATAAATATCTACTTTAAATATAATAACCGTCAAATAAGTTTAAGGCTTTAAAAAGCTCTTTTAGGTTTATCATTTAATAAACACACCCGTTTATTTAAGGATAAGCCTAATAATCGTCAAACCGTCAAATAAGTTCAACGCTTTAAAAAGCTCTTTTAGCTTTATCATTTAATAAACACACCTGTTTATTTAAGGATAAGCCTAATTATTTACATATATAAGTATTCATAATGACAACAAGTATAAAAAATTATAATTTATCAAAATTAAGTGGATTAACTGATAGTAATAATACATTAAGTAATGTTGCTATTAATAATAGTATTATAATTCCTAAAAGTGCTGAAAATACAAATACAAATTCTGATAATGCCAATGCAGGTTTTTATATTAAAGATGTAAATAGCAATGGGTCAGGAGATTTTTACAATATTAAAGTAAATAGTGAGCCATCATCTATTCCTGCTCTTTATTTTAATAATAATGAAGTATTAGATAGAACTAATGTTTTATCAACTTTAGAAAGTATTTTAAAAGATTATACTCTAGATACATCTAATTTAATGGTTACAAATGGATATATTAATTTTGCTAATGGTAGCACACCTAATACAAATCAAGGTAATGCTGGTGTTGGATTAAGATATAGTTCTAATAATACACTTCAATTTAAAAATTATGATACAAGTTGGATTGATTTAGTAGATATTATTAATCATGATGAGTTTAAAGAATTAGTAGATGTAGATGTGTCTACAAATCCTTTATTGAATAATCAATATATAAACTATAACTCTGGAACAGAAAAATTTGTAAATTCAAATTTATCTATTTCACATGATTCTAATCCAACACTATCAGGTGATTTAAATATCGGTGATTATTTATTACAATTTGGCGATACTTATAATAGATTAGTTTATAATTCAGAAGGTATTATTAATAATAATTTAATTGTTTTTAAAAATAATTCAACAGTTACCAATAATTATAGTTATTTAGAAATAAATAATGCTGATATATCTGGTAATGTAAATCCATCTATTATTGTAAAAAGCACCTATACAGATAGTAATGTTGGTGTTGAAGTAACAACATTAAATGCTGGAGATATAAATTTAAATGCTACCACAGGAAATGTAAATGTAAATGCCACACATTTAGTTGTTAGTGGCGATTTAACTGTTCTAGGAACTACTACAAAAATAGAATCAATAATTACTGTTTATAAAGATCCAGTAATTCAATTAGGTGGATCTAATGTTCTTGTTTCTAATGATGGAAAAGATAGAGGTGTAAGTTTTAAATATTATGATAGTGGATATAAAACTGGATTTATGGGATACGATAATAATACTGGAAATTTTATATTTAAAAAAAATGCTACTATTACAAATGATGTTGTTGTATCAGGAACAGATGCTGATATTTCTTTTGGAGCAATTACTTCTTCAGGTAATTTAGCAGTTACAGGAACGATGACCGCAAATATATCTTTAACATTAGATACTACTACAATTACAACTGCAGAAATTGGTGTTTTAGAAGGCGTAACTCCAGGAACAGCAACTGCTAGTAAAGCCCTTGTTTTAGATGCTAATAAAGATATAGGCGCAATTAGACATTTAACTATAGATGGAACAACAAATATTACTGGTTTATCAGCAGGAACTGCTACTTTAACATTAACTACTGGTGATATTGTAGTTTCAAATGGAGGTATTTCAGTAGCAGCACACTCAGTAATACCTAATAATAATAATAATGCTGAGTCGATTATTGATACAAATGCTACTGCTATTATTGTTACTGAAATTACTTATGATGTTAATGATTATATTCTTCTACCATCAGCATCAGTATTACAATTTGGGCATAGTATTACAATTTGTTGTAATGCTGGTACTAATTTTAAACTTAGAACTGCTAATGGTACATTAGATACGATTAATAATGTAGTTTGTAGTGGTGCTCAAGAATATTTATGCACTGATACTGATGTTATTGTAATTACAAAACATTTAACTGCAGGATTTATTGGTGTTTCATATACAAATCTTGGTGCTGTTAGAACACCTGTTGTTCCTGATTAAAAATAAAAAATAAAAAATAAAAAATAAAAAATAAAAAATAAAATTAAGACTATTAGCTTTAATTAAACTATTAAAATAAATCTTTTTCAACTTTTTCTTTATCATAAATAGCAATACAAGGATTACTATCCCATTTGCTATAAGATACAATAATTCTTTTTTCTTCAACAATTAATCCCAATGAATATTCAATCTTTTCACCTTCATATTTAAATAAATGAGACCATTTTTTAATAGTCATTGTATTTTTATCAAATATAGCAAATAAATGATAATATTCTCGTGGCTGACAATAATCAACAACGTGACAAATAAACCATATTTCATCATTAAATGTATAACCATTACTGGAACCTCTTACTTGTTGAAAAAATGGTGGCATTGATATTTCTTTTTCTTTATTAAACATATATTCATTATTACTATTATTATTATTATTATCATTAGTATTAGTATTAGTATCATTATTATGTTTTATAATTTTACCAGTAATTAATGGATACCATTGATAAATAATATTATTATCTCCATAAAATACCCAATTTTTTTCACATTCTTTATTATAAGGTGTATTAACAGATTTATAAGATATTGTTTTTATACTATTAGTTTCATTATCATTATCTTGGTTTTCATTTATATTAATTTCGCCATAACCAATAGTTAATTTATGTGTAATAGGATTTTGACACGTTCCTAAAAATGGTATAATAGAAGATATAGTATCTAAATTACAATAGGGTTTAATATCTTCTATTCCAACATATCTTAAATTATTATTCGTGGGTATATCACATACACGTATTTGTTTAATATTTAAGTCATCATCTAATTCATATATTTTATTTACTGTCACAATTTTACCATCATTAACAGTAAAATTATAATTTCCATTTTCAATAATTTTATAATTAACAAATCTAATATTTAACATATATTTATAGACAGGTGTTTTATTTTCAGAAAGAGTTTTCATTTTAAAAATACAAGGATTAGACCCATACATTTCATACTCTGTTCCACATACATCTATATTCGTTTTTAAATCCACATCTCCTATTTTTTTAATCATATAAGTATTAGATGATAATTTAGGGCAATAAAATTTATAGTTAGATAAAAGATTAATATAAGATTGATTTGTGTAATTCATTAATCTATTAATTACTTTATAGGTATCAGGATAATTATTATAGTATCCTAAAATACTTAATTCATAATCAAATCCAGTTTCATAGACATCTTTATGTATAAATAAGGTATCATTTTTAGGATAGGATATTTCTTTACCTAACATACAAAAAACCATTGACAACTTATTCTTACCTTTTTCTCTATAATATTTACATATTTCATAAATTGTTTCACTACGAGTTTGATGATGATTATAACCATTCATCCAGGCAAAAATGGCTTCACCATCTTGTCCTATTTTCATATGAGCGTGTCCTAAATTTAAATAAGAATAAAATATTTCTTCTACCCATCCTCCTAATTCTATTCTTTTTTTATAGTAGGGGATACTTTCTTGATGTCTTCCAGAGTTAAAATAAGAATTGGCTAAATAAAAATAATAGCGTCCATTATTAGGTTCTTCTACAATACCTTGTTTTAAAAGTCTAATATCTCTTTCAAATTTATCACTCTTACAACCACCATCACCAATGTCATTAATCCAAATACTATCACATTTTTCATTTACTGTTCCTTCTGGTAAATCATAATATTCGTGTGTTGGTCCAACACAACAAGCATTTATATCTAAACGTATTAAACGGGTATTATAATAGTTTAATCCATTCCCTTTTTGTATTATCATATAGGCACCTTGAATTAATGTTTGTTTATCAAATGTTGGTTCAATTTTAAAAATCATATCAGCATCAAGCAAAAGAGCATAAGTGGCTTTTCCTCGTGATGCTTTTAAAGCAATTGTTCTGTTATAACCAAAATTTTTAAACGGTTCATTAATAATTTCTCCTGGTATGTTATGTTTATTAAAAAATGACGTTATTATTTCTGGTGTATTATCTGTTGAACCTGTATCACAAATAACATAATTATCAATAATAGGTAAAACAGATTCTAATAGACGTGTAATAATTTTAGATTCATTACGAACAATCATATTTAAACATAATGATACTTTGTTTTTATCAATTTGTTCAAAATTAATATTAGAATTAGTTTCTGTATTATTTTTATTAATAGTAGTATCAATCATAGTATCAATTGTATCCAAATCTTCTAACTTTAAAGTGTTTGTGTCCATTTCAAAGTTTTCAGATACTAATTTCATATTTTGTGTAAATTCATTTGATGGTATTATTAATGATGACATAGTTAATTTTATATAAATTTATAAATTTAATCTAGATACTATTAGTTTATATAATTTAATTTTATTTTTAAATTTACTATTTTAAATAAATTAGTAAATAATAAAATATTTTATTATAGTAAATAGTAAATATCAAATTCTTAAATAATATAAAAAATGAATTTAAATAAACAAACAATTACTTATATTTTCATAATTATTTTTATAATAATAACATTTATACATTTATATAAAATAAATAATAAACATAATAAAAATGATAAAGAAAATTTTGCGGATTTAATGGAAGACCAAAATTTACAAGGTTTTTCTGTTTTTATAAATAGTATGTCACAAGTGTTTTTTGGTAATACTTCATCAAATAAACTTAGTTTAGAAACAATTATGAATCAAAAAGCATCTAAAACAGAATTAACTAGTTTAGATAATAAACTAACAGTTAGTATAAATAAAATCACATCTGATTTAAATGATGCTATGCCTCCATTATCAGTTATTTCATATGCGGGAGCCTTAGCACCTACTGGATGGCAACTTTGTAATGGTAGCGCATTAAAATATACAAATAATAGTTTTGTTATCAATACCGATATCAGAATAGCAGGGTTTAAACTAAATCCGACTGGCGACTTAGTATTAACACCAGATTTAAAAGGTAGATTTATTTTAGGAAATGGTTCAGATGGTATAGATAGAGTACTATATCATTCTGCTGGTGAAGCAAATGTTACTTTAACGGAAGCACAAATGCCAAGCCATAATCATAATTTTACTGGTATGGGTTTTGGTACTAACTGGTTTACAGTGTATGCTAATATCGGCACATATGGTAGTGAAAAAGATTCAAAATTAGTGACTACCAATAATACTGGTGGTGGTCTACCCCACAATAATATGCCCCCTTATTATGTTTTAACTTATATAATAAAACAACTTTCTCCTATTCTCTAAAATCCACATCACTATAAAAATAGTTTTTATTTGATTCTTAAGAATCATTTATTTTTTAAATATTTTTAATTTAAAAGTTAAGTATATAGTTAATTTAAAGATAAAATATTTGTTTATTTAATAATAATAATAATATAATTAACTCAGGAATGGATCCTAAACAATTAGAAGTCATTTGTATGGCTACAATGGAGTATTTAAAGAAAAACAAAGTTAAAATTATCATTGGCACACCTTGTTTTGGTGGTATGATACACAATGGTTATTTTCAAAGTATGATTGAATTAGCAGCGAATTTTACAAAACTCAATTTACATTATGAAGTGCTTACAATTGGTAATGAGAGTTTAATTCAGCGTGCTCGTAATGGTATTGTGGCAAAGTTTATGAGCGACCCAATATCAACTCATCTTATGTTTATTGATGCTGATATTACATTTAGTTGGATACATATTGTTAAATTGCTTATAAGTGGTAAAGAATTATCTGGTGGGTGTTATCCTAAAAAAGCGTTTAATTGGGATAAAATTAAGCATCAATCTGTGAAAAATCCAAAAATGCATGAAGATGAATTAATGGCTAAATCTCTTGATTATGTATTTAATCCAATTTATCATCAAGAAGGTGAAAATGTGGTTATTAAATTAAATAATGGTATGGTTCAAGTAAAAGATATTGGAACAGGTTTTATGTTGATTAATAAAAGTGTAATTACTAAAATGATGAAAAAATATCCTGAAACTAAATTTATGAATAATGTTGCTGGATACGGTCAAACTAATACGAATGATTATTTTTATGCGTTGTTTGATTGTTGTATTGATCCAGTAAGCCGTGTATATTTAAGTGAAGATTATTTGTTTTGTAAAAGATGGATTGAACTTGGAGGCGAATTATGGGTTGATTTAGGAACTAATTTAAATCATACTGGTATTATTGATTATAAAGGCTGTTTAAGTTCAATAATTGGTGAAGTTGATACAATGAATAAAGATGCACAAACTTTAGCAAAACAAAAAGACCAAACTAAAAAACCTATTAGTGATGAAGAAAAAGAAGCAATGCGTAAAACAATTGAAGAACAAGTTAAAGTTGCTAAAGAAAAACAAAATGAGATTGAAAAAGAAACTAAAGATAATTAAACTTGAATTATTTTTTTATTTATTATAATTTATTTATAATTGTTTTATTTATTTATTTTATTTATTTTAATTTATTTTAATTTATTTTATTATAATGGGCTTATCCTCTAATAAATAAGTGTAGTTTTTTTTTAGAGGATAAGCCCATTATATAGTTTGAAATTAATTATTTAATTTAATTAAATAATTAAAAATAAATATCTACTTTAAATATAATAACCGTCAAATAAGTTCAAGGCTTTAAAAAGCTCTTTTATATTTATCATTTAATAAACACACACGTTTATTTAAGGATAAGCCTAATAGAATATCAATATTAAAAATGAAAGCAGGTTTTTTTAGTTTTAAAAATAGAAAAGATAAAAATAAATATAGTTTAGATGATATTGTTAAATATACAAAAAAAAGTGAAGCTAAATTAATTCGTAATTATGAAGAAATGAGTAAAGCAACAAGTGAATATGCCAAATCATTCAAAGATCATTTAGAAAATTTAGAACAAATAGATGATCGCGTTAATTTTAATGGTATGGTAACATTATTTGAAAAAATTATAATAAAAGAAAATATTCATTCAGGTAAAATAGATAAATCAAGTCCTATATTATTTAGAAATTATAAAATTGAAGGAGATGTTAGTTCATCTACATTTCGTACTGAACATTTAGAAAGACAACTTTATTATTTATTAAATAAATATATTGAACCTAGACATACTAATTTTATAACCTATATGACAATTACTGATATTACTAAAACATCAGCAGTATTAAATATTATTACAATAGATAATAAAAAATATAAAAAGAAAATAAACCATGAAGATTATATATTAGATAAAAATGATGTTAAAAAAATGCAACAAGATGTCATTCATACAACCAAAAAAAGTTTGAAAATAGAAAATAATATTATTTTATTTAATAGTAATTCTAAATCTACTTTTTCAAAAAAAAGTGAAAGTATTAAAAGTAATAGAAGTAGAAAAATACCATCACCAATAACTCATAAAAGAACAGTGAAAAATAATAAAGAAAAACAAAATAACATTATAAAAGAAGAAACTAATGAAAAACCATATGAAGAAATTAAAATTAATTTATTTGACTCTTCTAATAATAAAAGATTAAGAAATATTCCCAATACTTTAAAAAGTGTATTTAAAGTAAATAAACAAATTCCAAGATTTAGTTTTCAAAAAACAAGGTCCGAAAAAGATAGAAATGCAAAAAAAATAGCAAATGAAAAAGCAACTGCGGAAGCAAAAGCAAAAGAATTACTATATCCAGCTATACAAGAAAATCAAATAGCAAAAAAATGTGCTACTTTAGAAAAACAAGAATGCGATATAGTTCCTGAATGTTGGTATAATCCACATATTTTAAAATGTGTAAAAAATACTAGATACATACAAGGACAAGGACAAGGGCAAGCACCAGGACAAGGGCAAGCACCAGGACAAGGACAAGGACAAGGACAAGGACAAGGTCGAGGACAAGCACCATGGCAAGCACCAGGACAAGGACAAGGACAAGGACAAGGTCGAGGACAAGCACCATGGCAAGCACCAGGACAAGAACCAGGACAAGCGCGAGGACAAATAAATTATCCAATACCACCACCTAATCTTATAGATATATCTACTAATAATACTAATAATAAAAATAAACCATCTTTAGGTGAAACTAAAATATAATTAATTTATATTATTTTTTATTTTAAATATTTATTTTAAATATTTATTTATTATTATTATTATTTAATTATTTTTAAAAATTTTAAATTTTTTATTGTATTTATTTAATAAATATATTTATTAATATATAATAGTAATACTTTAATAATTAATTTGTGTATAATTATTAAATAATAAAATATTAAAAAATAACTAATTAAAAATATTTTATAATAAAAAATGGATAGTTATTTAAAATTAGCATCAATAAAAGATGATAATCAAAATTGTAATTGTATTACACCTTTTTATATGAATGATATTAGTGGTATTAATCCAAACACAAATCGTAATTATAGTAAAGAAGATAAAGATGCAATGAAAACCGCATTATATCGTGTATCTAACTCAAAAGGCTGTAAATTATCAGTATGTTGTGATCCAAACGACCCTACAACACAACCAGATGCTGAATTTACAAAAAATTTTGTAAGAAGATTTCCTAAAATTATGCCATTATACGAACGTAATACTTTAATTTCAATAAAATTATCAACTAAAGCAAATGTGAGTGGGTCTGGGTGGATTACCCCTTCTTCTCATATGATTTGTAAATTAACAAAAGCATACATTGAAGATACAGAAGACACAACTATTAAAATAGCAAAAAATTTAGTAAATGATTGTTTTACAAATCAGTGTAGTAATCTAGAAACCATTACATTAAATAATTTATTACAAAATTCTAAAGTAGATATGACCTATTCTTATAATGATGATGCAAGAGTTTCACAAGCCATCAGAGAAGGTAATATTAGTTATGTTAAAGAATATATAAAAAAATATAAAGATATTAATTTACCTTTAACAAATGATGATTATAGTAATCGTATGATACATATTGCTAGCGAAAGTAAAAATACAGATATTCTTAGTATGTTAATTGCTCTTAAAGCAAATATAAATATTAAAAATAAAGTAAATGAAACCCCAATGCATTTTGCTGTTAGAAATAATAATATTGATACTATTGATATGTTATTATCCCAAGGATCAGATTTAAATATTGAGAATGTATATGGTGAAATACCACTATTTTATGCTATGAAAACAGGAAATTTAAGAATTGTTAAAATGCTTTATAATAATAATTCACCAATTTTAAGTCTTGATAAAAAAGGTAATAATTTAATACATTATTGTGTTAAACATTGCCCTTCATTTAAAAATAATAATGATGATACGAATGATTTATGCATTGATGATAAAGATAAAAGCAATATAATTAAATTTCTTATAGAAAGAGGTATTGATACAGAACAAGTAAATTTAGATGGATTAACACCACTAGAATTAACTGAAAAAGAAATGAATAGAGAAAAAAACAGAGAATGTGCCGAAGGGATAGAAAATGATAATAATAATATTAATGAACATTTTTTTAATATTAAACCCAATAAAAAAGCAGTATCTTTAAGAAATAAATCAATGGAAGACTATACTGAAGAACATAAAGAACTTTTAGAAATACAAACCTTATTATTTAATAGTATAATTAGAAATAATCCTAATAAATATAATAATTATATTAGTGTTGATGATATACCAAAAGGTGCTCCTATTGAAGTATTAGATACAGTTTGTGTAGGTAATAATGTAACAGGTAATGAAGATAGTGTTGAATGTGAAAATAATGGTGGTCAAATAGTTAAAATAAAAAATAGAACAACTAAAATAAAACTTGAATTATTATCCGAAGATAAATCAGTATTAGATAAAGTAGATGAAAAAGACTTATATTTTAAAAAACAACAAAGAAAAATACCCAATCAAACAATGTCTAATGATGTTTCTACATATAATCATTATTTAAGTTCTAGTCAAACGATTAATGTTCCTAATACACAAGGTATTACTTATAACTTAGGTGAAACATCAAATAATGAAATTGATAATACTACTACAAATAACATTCAATTATCAAATCAAAATGAAACTCACCATAATAAAATAGCCAAACAACAATTAGAAGAAGAAGTTATAAATAATGAAACTGAACATAGTATAGAAAGTCCAGAACATCCACCTAATTTAGATGAATACGATGACTTTGTTCATAAATGTAAAAGAGATGCTTTACGTAATTCAGAAACGATTAAAATAACACAACCTCAAACTACTAAACCACCAGAAACGTTTATACAAAAATATAAATCACCTTTATCTATTATAGGTAGTATTATAACTATTTTAATTATTATTATAATGTCTTATTATATATTTCAATATATGAAAAATTATATAATGACAATGTAATTTATGTATTGTATTATTTTTATAAGTATTTTACAACTATGTTTTAAAATTATTTTTAATATTTTTCAATATTTTTCAATATAAAAATTATTTATTATTAGTTTAATAATTTAAACTACATAAATTTACTTAATTTTAATTAAGTTAAATAAAATGTATCATATAAAAACAGAGTCATATCATAGTGAAAATCCTATTTATAAAAAAATAGAAGATGGTGATAATATGTTATTTGTTCCCGAAGCAAGAGTAGCAAAAGATTATTTTAATACAGGTATTTATGAGCGAGGGTATATACAATGGGCTTGTGATAATTTTGCTATAGAAGATAAAGAAATTATTGATATTGGAGCACATATTGGTATGTATACTGTTGAATTAGGGAAAAAAGCAAAAAGAATACATAGTTTTGAATGTTCTCCAAAATCTTATAATTATTTGTGTTCTAATATTTTATTGCGTCATTTAAGTTATAAAGTATCTACTTATAATGTAGCTTTGAGTAATAAAGAAGGTATAACAAAATATTATATTAGAGATCCTTTAGATGGTGGTGGTAATGGTATATCGGCTTTTGAAAATGATGAAAAAATACCAACAATAGATGTTCCAATGAAAACATTAGACTCATTCAATCTTACAAATATTAATTTTATAAAAATAGATGTAGAGGGACACGAAGAATTTGTTTTAAGAGGAGCAGTAAAAACATTAGAAACTAATAATTATCCTAAAATATTGTTTGAATCATGGTCAGAACGACAAGAACAAAATAATATTCCAGCAATAGAAATACGTAAAAGTTTATTTGAGTTTTTAGAGTCGTTAGGATATAAAGTAATACAAATACAAGGTGGTACAGATGATATGTTTTTAGCAGAAAAGAATTAAAAAAAAATAAAAAAATAAAAAAATAAAAAAGAATAAAAATAATAACAAATTCAAATTTATTACTTGAATAAAATGAATAAAATTAATTATACATATGTATGTATTTTTCTTTATCATCAAGTTCATCACTTTTTTCTTTTATATCAATAAATAATTGTATTCCTTTTTCAATATCATCAGTATGTATTTTTTTCTTTGTAGTATTTAATTCTTCTTCTGTTTGAATTAAAAGTAATCTTTTAGAATGTGTTTTTTTACAACAAGCAAATAAGGTTGTCATATCACCACCAAAATTTGGAAAGATTTTTAAATGTTTTTCTATAATAGGTATCATTTCTTCAACACTAGATAATAAACTCCATTTTTGTTCTTCAACATATTTTTTAAAAATTAATGTTAATTCTTCAGCATCATATCCTTTAATTTCAAAATGATGTGTAAAACGCCTGGCTAAACCTTCATTATGTTTTAAAAAATTATCATAAGTAGGTCTTTTATAGCCAGCAATAATACATACTAAATCATGACAATGTTCTGATAAATAAACATTAATCATATCAATGGCTTCTCTAGCAAAATCTTTTTCAGAATTAGGACTTAAGGCATATACTTCATCTAATAATAATACACCTCCTAATGCGCTTTCTAATATTTTACGTGTTTTATGAGCAGTTTTACCTATATATTCACCAATTAAATCATCGCGTTTTGCACATACAACTTTATCTGTTTTTAAAAATCCTAATTTATTATAAATTTTAGCAATAATATAAGTTAATTGTGTTTTACCAACACCGGGTGGTCCAACAATAACTGTATGTAACATATCAACATTTTTATCATCTAAATTTTGTAAATAATAAATAAGTTGGTCAAATATAATTTTTTTAACATCTTTCATACCAATCATATTTTTAAGTTCAGTTAATGGTTCAACTAATTTATTTAATTTTTTTAGATTTAAATTATGACGTTTTCTTTTTTGATGATTATATGTCTTACCAATACGTATAAGGTCATCAATATCTTTAATATCACTTCCTAACCATTCATATTCTAAAGTTTTATCTTCTTCTTCATCATCTTTATTTTTATTACCTTTATTTTTTTGATTTTTATTATTTTTATTACTTTCATTATTAAGTATATCAGTATTAGCAATAGTTTCAATTCGATTTATTAATGAATTAAAAAATAAATTATCAAAATCTGTAGGTTTAGTTTTATCTTTATGACTAATATCATTTACATTATAATTATAATAACATTTATTATTTTTTTTATTATTTTTAGTAGTTATAAAGTTATAAAGAGTATTTTCTTCTTTACTATCATCATCATCATTATTATTATCATCATCATTAGTATCATTATCATCATCATTATCATCATCATTAGTATCATTATCATCATCATTATCATCATCATTATCATCATCATTATCATCATCATCATTATCATCATCATCATTATCATCATTATTATCATTGTCATTGTCATTGTCATTGTCATTGTCATTGTCATTATCATTGTCATTATCATTGTCATTATCATTGTCATTATCATTAATTTTATTAGCATTTATTTTAATTAAATTAGGATTAAATTTATTCATAATAATAAAATTAATTTTTTGTTTATGTTTTTGTACTTCAGGTTCTTCAGAGTGTTCTTTATAATATTTATTATATTGTTCTTCTGGGTCTTCTGGGTCTTCAGGTTCTTCGTGTTCTTTATAATATTTATTATATTGTTCTTCAAGTGTTTTTTTAATATTATTGTCTTCAGTTTCTAAATAATTTAATTCATTATAACAAACATCACAATAAAGTTGATGTTTATATTCAAAACAATACATATAATTTATATTAATTAAAATATTACATCCATTACAATATTTATTTTTTTCTTTGTTATCATTTTTATTATTTTTACTATTTTTGTCTTTTTTATCATACATAGTTTCAGCAATAAACCTTTTAGGTGGATTAATTTTACGTTTAGGTTTATTATTGTAATAAGACATTTTACTTAAATGAAAATTAAATTTTTAAATAAATAAAGTATATTAAAGTATTTTAATGTATAGTTTAAATACAATTTATTTCAAATATTCTTATTTTTAATTTAATAACTTATATTGTTTTTAAATTAAAAATTAAAATTATTATTTAAACAATAATAAATATAAATTAATAATATATTGAATATAAAACTATTTTTACTATAAATATATATATATATATATAAATGTTTAAATATTTAATAAGTAAATTTAATATTAATACTAGTCTATAGAATAATATTTAATAGTATTGCTTTATAAAATAGTATTTAAATTTAATATATTTATACATTTATAAAAATTGATTTTTAAAATTTAGTAAATTACTTAAATTATAAGATTTATATTAACATTTTTACTTTAATTTAATTTAATTAAAATGTCTGTTGTTAAAAAATCAAAACTTGTGAATAAATTAAAAGATATAAATATAAATTTAGAAAAAGAACAATTAAAACATAACTTAAAAGATACTTTAAAAGAAGAATTTGAACATAGTTTAAATGAAAAAGAGAATAAAAAAGAGAATAAAAAAGAGAATAAAAAAGAGAATGATATAGATACTATAGACAATAATGACAAATTTAATTATTATAAAAATACATTTAATGTTATAGATTATATTTTATATCAAGGTAATACAAATGAATTAGTAAATCATCAACATACATCTTATAAACAATTTATAGATAAAAATATGGGTGATATTATACAACAATTTAATACAAGAGAATTATTTTTTAATTATAATTCTTATGCAAATAAATATAAAACAGAATTACATATTGAATTTCTTAATTTTAATTTAGGAAGACCTACAATACACGAAAATGATGGTAGTTTTAAAGTAATGACACCAGACGAGGCTAGACTAAGAAATTTAACTTATAGTGCTCCTTTAACATTAAATATAAAATTAACCCGTATTTTAAGAACAAGTAGTAATGCTGATAGTTTAGAATTTGATTCTATTACAAATGAACCTAAAGAAAAATATGACCAAGAAGATATAAAAGAAGAATATTTTAATAATATTAATTTTGGTCGTATTCCAATTATGGTGTTAGGTTCAAATTGTATATTAAAAAAAAAAGATAGCACTAAATTAGAGCAAAATAATGAATGTCCTTACGATTTAGGTGGTTATTTTATTATTGGTGGTAATGAGAAAGTAATTATTTCTCAAGAACGTATTGCTGAAAATGATGCTTTTGTATTTAATAATCAAAAAAAGATTAAAGGAAAAGAAATAGAAATACGTTGTGCTTCAGACCAATATTTTAGTGTTGTTATATCCAATGTTGTAAGATATGTATATAAAGATGAAACATTAGAATTTGATTCACCTAATTTTAAAATGCCTATACCTATATTATTATTAATGAAAGCATTAGGTGTTTCAACAGATAAAAAATTATTTGAATATGTTGGATGGAATATCGATAATGAATTAGGTGTATTTATTACAACTATTTTAAAACCTAGTTTTGAAAAATTAAAAAAGATATGTAAGCAAAATAATATTGATACAAATGCCGACCAATCTAAATTTCAAGAGATTATGTTAAATTATTTAAAATTTAAAAATGCTAGTCGTGAAATTAAATTAAGTATGAATGATAAATTTAAGTATTTAAAAAAAGTTATGGAAGATGATATTTTACCTCATATAGGAACATTATTAGATAAAAAAATAAAATATATAGGCTATATGTGTCGTAAATTAATTCTAGTTCATTTTAATTATTTACCTTATGATGACCGTGATGCTTATGATAATAAAAGAGTAGATACTCCTGGTGTATTATTAGCATCTCAATTTAGACAATGTTTCAATAAATTAGTCAAAGATATGGTTAAATCATTAACACGGGAAATTAAAAATAATAAATCTAAAAGAGATATATTTGATTTAATTACGAGTAATAATATTTATAAAATTATTAAACCAACTATTATTGATGGTGGATTAAAATATGCTTTGGCTACTGGTAATTGGGGTATTAAATCTAATGGAAAAGGAAATATTAAAGCAGGAACTGCGCAAGTATTAAATCGTCTTAGTTATCAAAGTTTTATTTCTCATTTACGACGTGTCAATTCACCTAGTGATAAAGGAAGTGGTGGTAAAATTATTAAACCACGTAAATTACACGGCACAACTTGGGGCTATATTTGTCCTGTTGAAACACCAGAAGGACAACCTGTAGGATTAGTTAAAAATATGGCTTTAATATCAAAAATTACAAACAATAGTAATAGTATGATAGTTCGAGTTTTATTGACATCATTGATTGATAAAAATAATGATAAAGATGAATTTAAACTTAATATTAAACTATTAGAATACTGTGATATTAGTGATTTATCTACATTATGTTGTATATTTTTAAATGGTGATTGGTTTGGTATGACATCTGAACCTGATACTTTAGTAAAATTATTAAGAAGCGAACGCCGTCAAGGTAATATTAATATTTTTACAGGTATTTATTGGAATGTTGAACAACGTATGATTAAAATTTATACAGATGCTGGAAGACTTGTTCGACCACTCTATATTGTTGATGAAAAAGATAAATTACGTATTAATAATCACTATTATGATATTTTAAAAGAAACAAAAAATCCGTTTAATTTCTTAATTAGTCCTAAATTTTATGAACCTGCTTTAACAGAAGATATACTTTCTAAAAAAGCAAGTAATAAAGAACATAGTGGGCTTTTTGATTATGATAAAACACAAGACACAATACTATCTATTATTGATAAATGGGGTCGTGAAGGTGTAATTGAATATATTGATACAAATGAAGTTAATAATACCTATATTGCGATGACAGATAAAGATTTAGAAGATAATTTTGAACCTTATGTAAATGAATATACGCATTGTGAAATTCACCCTGGACTTATGCTAGGTGCTGTCGCATCTGTTATTCCATTTTCTGATGCTAATCAATCACCTCGCAATTGTTATCAATCTGCGATGGGAAAGCAATCCATTGGTTTATTTGCTCGTAATTTTCAAAAGCGTATGGATACATTAGCATATGTATTAAATAATCTTGAAAAAGCACTTGTAAAAACGAAATTTTCTAAACATATTAATTATGATGAACTTCCTTGTGGTGTGAATGCTATGGTAGCCATTGGTTGCTATACTGGTTATAATATGGAAGACAGTATTTTAATGAATAAAGGTGCTGTTGATAGAGGATTATTTAGAGCAACATTTTATCGAACCTATAAAGATGATGAAAAGAAAATTCAATCTAGTGGGCGTGAAGAAAAATTTGCTAAACCTAATGTAAAATATACACGAGGAATTAAACCTGGTAATTATAATAAATTAGATGAACGTGGTATTATTCGCAAAGATGAATATGTATCAAGTGATGATATTATTATTGGTAAAGTTTTACCATTAAAAAATAAATATGACGATAATGGGCATCAAATTTATAAAGATTGTTCTACAAGTTTAAGATCCAATGAAAGTGGTTTTGTCGATAAAGTCTATACTGACCGTAATGCCGATGGCTTTCGTTTTGCTAAAATTCGTATGCGAACAGAACGCACACCAGTTATTGGTGATAAATTTGCTTCTCGCTGTGCCCAAAAAGGAACCGTTGGAATGATTTTTCCACAAGAACAAATGCCTTTTAATGATGAAGGTATTTCACCTGATATAATTATGAACGCTCATGCTATTCCTAGTCGTATGACTATTGGTCAATTAATGGAGTGTATTTTAGGTAAAGCCTGTGCGAAATTAGGTGGCTATAGCGACTGCACCGCTTTTAATGATATTCCACGTGATAAAATATACGATATTTTAGAAGAAAATGGAATGAATTATTCTGGCGAAGAAATTTTATACAGTGGAATTACAGGACAACAAATGGATGTTAAATTATTCTTTGGTCCAACATATTATCAAAGATTGAAACATATGGTTTTGGATAAAATTCATAGTCGTGCTTCGGGACCAATCGTACAACTTACACGCCAACCTGCTGAAGGGCGGTCACGAGATGGGGGATTACGCTTCGGAGAAATGGAAAGGGATTGTTTTAACGGAGAAACTCCTATTTCGACCTGTTTTGGATTATCAGTAAAAATACAAGATTTCGAAACACAAAAATTTGATGTATTAGGTTGGGAACAAGAAAAAAATGGATTAACTAACTCAAAACAAACAAATTTTCTATACAAAGGTGAAAAAGAGTGTGTAGATATCTATTTTGAAAATGGAAAAAAAATTACTTGTACGCCAGAACATAAATTATTATCTTCGAATAATGTTTGGATTAAAGCAAATGAACTTGTAGTTAATGATACACGCTTAAAATGTAGTGTTAAATATCCTACTATTGATATTAAAGAAGAAATGCAAAAATGTAATAATTGGTCTTTACATATAAGCAATAGTCTTATACTTAAAACTAATACACAAGAAGAGTATTTAAAATCAATGGCCTTCGCACGAATTTTAGGATATTTAATAACTGATGGTTATATTAGTATCAAAGGAAATTCATATAATGGTTATATCTATTTAGCACATCAAATTGATGTTCAAAGATTATTAAGTGATATGAAATTATTTATACCTATTACTCAACTAAATTTTGAATATAAAAATCTATATTCAGTAAGAATACCAAACGCATTACTTAATAATATAGTTATGTTAAATGGTATCATAATTGGTCATAAAGTTAAACAACCTTCTGTGCTTCCTGAATTCATCTTAAAAGATGATTGTCCTTTACCAATTGTTAGGGAATTTTTAGCAGGAATGTTTGGTGGAGATGGTAATACATGTTATATTAGTAAAAATACATTTACATCTATATCATTTTCTAAAAGTAAAGTTATTACACATATTGACTCATTAAAAACAATGATTGAAAATGTTAAAACATTACTGTCTAAATTTGGAATAAATAAAGTTACAATAGAAAATCAAAAAGTAAATACTAAATCAACAAATAGACTTCATAATGAAAAAAATTACAAAATTGTTTTACATTTAGATATTAGTGAATTATTAGCTTTCCATGACAAAATTGGGTTCCGTTATTGTTGTCATAAAAATCAACGATTAGAGGCAGCAGTAGCATATATGAGCATGCGTGTTAATGTTACACGACAAAAAAAATGGATTATTAATCGTGTTAATGAACTTACACATTATAAAGAACTTAAATTACAAAATCCTGATAAAATAGTCGAAACAACAAATGCTATTAAAAAAGCAATTGAAGAATTAAAAGAAATTGAACCTATTTTACACACTTGTTCTATACCTAACCAAAAAGATATTTTAGAATATTTGGTAAATGAACGAGATTGTGGTAAATTTGAAAGTTCTAAGTATATAAGTTCAACAGATTTTCTAATAAGTATTGGTGCTATTGATTGGTTTAATATTCCTATTACTGCAACACCAGATATAACTGAAGCACTTGAAACACTTGATATATTAGATACACTTACTACACAAGAAACACCTACAAAAAATTATGGTGTCATTAGAAATGCTGAAGTGCTTCCGACAATGAACCTTAAAGTGATTGATATTCGTAAAGCGGGAGTTCATAAAGTATATGATATTCAAGTTGAAAAAGAAGAATCATTTTTAGCAAATGGTATTGTCTCACATAATTGTATGATATCACATGGCACAATGGGTTTCTTAAAAGAAAGAATGATGGATGTAAGCGATATATTTACAGTTCATATTTGTAAAGAATGTGGTTTGTTTAGTATAGTTAATCCAACTGATGAAGATGGGGCACGAATGTGTGGTAGTTGTGATAATTATGCTCAATTTATAGAATTGAAAATACCCTATGCTTGTAAATTATTAATGCAGGAATTGGAAGGAATGATGATTACCCCACGTTTTAATATTAATAATACTTAACTATCTTTTGTAAAAATATCTTTTTAGAAAAAAGATAACAAAAATAAAGTAAAAAAATTAAAATAATAAAATATAGTTTATCAAATTTCTAATAATTTAATATCCTTTTCGGCTTTTATAAATAAATCATTATAAATACTATTTTTAGCAAGAGCCATTTTTTAACAATTTATTACAAATAGTTTTCAATACTTTATAATTTGTATTGAATTCAGTATTATTAATTTTTTTTATTTCGTCACAATTAATTTATTTAATATTATTCTATATAATATTTTTTATATTCTATATTTTTTAATGAGCGTTGTCTTAAATAAAAACCTTTTATTTCATTATCTAATAAATAAGAGTGGTTTATATATTAATTAATCCATTATTACAAATTGTTTTTTTTTCGTTAGTTTTTCTTTTTCTTGTTTATCAACAATACTTATAGGTTCATTATCATTATTTTCATCATTGTCTTCATTTTCATTTTTTTTTACACTAAGTCTATCTTTACCTAATTTTTTTTTAGTTATTTTTCGTTTCTTAATAATAGGTTTATCTTTTACACTATCTTTATTATGTATTTTTTTATAATAAATTAATATTTTATGTTCTTTCTCTTTTATACTTTTTAAATAATTTATTTTTTCTATTTTTCTTTTTAGCATATCTTTATTTATATTTTATTTATTATTTGTTATATTTATTTAATAATATCTATATTTATTTAATATATTTTTTATTAAAACTATAACTTAAATAATATACTTTAATAATATAATTATATTTATATTTATATTTATATTATTTTATTTTTTATTTAAAAAATAATAAGTATTACTAGAACAATTTAAATTAATTAACTATATATACAGTATAATTAACTATATATTTACAATAAAAATGTCAAAAGGTATAGGTTGGGATATAGGTATAAAAAATTTAGCATATTGTAGTTTAGAGTCTAATGTTAATATTAATAGTAATAATATAAATTCATTTGTATTTAATAATAAACATTATGATATTATAAGTTGGGCTGATATAAGTTTAGTAAATCAAATAGAAACAAATATGGAAGTTTCTGGAGAAGTAAGTCATATTAATACTACTTTAAAATGTTCTGCACTACAAGACACAAAAACAAAAGCAAAAAAAACAAATAAGATTGATACTGAAATACAACCCAAAATATGTGGTAAAAGTGCTTTTTATTGTAAAGAAGAATTACAAACTGATAGTTCTGGAAATACCATTTATAGTGGATTATGTAAAACACATTTTAAAAAATCAGGAGAAGAAAGATTACCTGAATTAACTGTTAAACAATGTTGGGATAAAGAATGTAAAACAAAACCAATACAAGTATTAAAAGCCAATATTTATAAAGGTTATTGTAAAAAACATATTAATGAAATAATAAAAACGAAAACACATAATAGTAATGATTTTTTAAAAATAAATCGTGCTAAAACAACAAGTAAATTCGATATAAATCAATTGGGAATTGCTTTATTTCAAGAATTAGATAAAATTGAAGAGACTATATTAGATACATTTATTATATTATTAGAAAATCAACCTGTATTGAAAAATCCAACAATGAAATCGATGCAAATGTTTTTGTATTCTTATTATTTAATTAGATTACTTGATAAAAATAAAAATAGTAATAATAGTAATAATAGTAATACTATAGTCAATAATCTAAACACAACATCTATTTTGAATGATAAAAAAATACAATGTTATTGTGCTAGTAAAAAACTAGATTTAATAAAATTTTTACCTGAAAATGAGCAAAAAAGAATAATAGAGTATATAGATACAGTAAATAGTGGTTATCAAAAAAATAAAAAAATGGCAATAATGATGGCTGAAACATTATTAAAAGAAAATACAAAATGGTTAGACTTTTTTAAAGGTCATCCTAAAAAAGATGATTTAGCAGATTCTTTATTAATGATATTACACTATTTTGAAAAACCAAATTTAATGAAACTTAAAAAAGAAGAAGATAAAGAAAAAACTAAAAAAGAAAATAAAAAAGAAAATAGAAAAGAGATTAACGAAAATAGTTAAATTTTAGTTTAATTATGATTTACTTAACTTTTGCGAAGTGATAGCCAGCATAAGCATAGTAAAGAAAAGCAAGCATAATATAGAATAAACCAAAGAATATACAGAGAATTGTTTCAAAATAACTATTGGTAAGTTTGTATGTAGCAACAGCACATAAAGTAACTAATAATAAGATTATTAATATAACAATGATTAATTGAGTTGTAGTAAAAGTGTCTACATCTTCAAAATTAGATTTTTGGTGTTCTGATAAACTTTTTAAAATAATACCAGATACACCTGATGACGCAAGACTAGTTATTTTAGAGAAATCCATTTTAAATTAGTTTAATTAGTTTATTTTTTATTTTTACTATTTATTATTAATTACAAATATTTTATTTTAAATAAAAATTAAATAATATTTTATTATTGCGTAAATACTTATAATTTTCTTTACTTGTTTTTAATTTTATTTTATTTTATTTTATTTTATTTTATTTTATTTTATTTTATTTTATTTTATTTTATTTTATTTTATTTTATTTTATTTTATTTTATTTTATAAAAATAAATATATGTGTATATATTAATAATTACTTAAAATGCTAATTACTAAAAAACGTAAATTAAAAATAAATAAAAAAAAAACACAAAAAGGTAGTTCGCGGAAGTCAATCATAGCCAATAAGTGGCCTACACCTTCTATTGTGCCACCTGGTATGTCGTTTCCAGAAGTACCTAAATCTGATCCAATATTGAAAGCAAGTAATGACGATTGTTATAACGCAAGTAAAAATCTTAAAGAATTAACATCACAAATAGAAATAGAAAAACAAAATGAAATAAATGGTATAAAAAGGACCAGATCGTTATGCGCTCATTTTAATAATTATATTACAGAATTAAAAAAAAATAAATTTTATACAGAAATTTATATAGAAACATTTGCTCCACAGGTTCTTAAAACAAAACCTTCTTACTCATTATAATGGGCTTATCCTCTAATAAATAAGCGTAGTTTGTTTGTTAATAATAAAAATCTAGAAAAAGTCACAATTATCTATATAAGAGGCTAATAATAAAACATTCAATAGAAGCCAGAATACATTAAAAATCAATAAGCATATCATAACTTATCTGATATATAGCTTAAAAAATCCAACTTTAAAATAATTATTTAATTCTTTTTTTAAGCTATATATCAGATAAGTTATGATTTTTCACAAAGATATATTTGTAGTTATTTTAGAGAAATCCATTTTTAATTAGTTTAATTAGTTTGTTTTTTATTTTTACTATTTATTATTTATTATTAATTACAAATATTTTATTTTTAATAAAAATTAAATAATATTTTATTATTGCGTAAATAATTATAATTTTCTTTACTTGTTTTTAATTAGTATAATAAAAGAATATAGAATTATATTTATATAAAATATATAATTGTATTTATAATAATTTAAATAATAAATAAAGTTAAATAATAATAAATACTTACAAATTACATATAAATTAATATAAATGGAGTTTGATTTAGATTTAGATTTAGAAGACCTTAACCTTAAAAGTGTAGATATGGATTCTAATAATTCACAAGGTAAAAATATATCATTTTATAAAAATAATAGTTTCAGAACTAATATTAGAGAACAAAGCCCAAATTTAACTATTTCTACAAATAATAATGACGCAATGCCATCAAGTCGTAGTGGAGGAAATATGGATAATATGTTTAATAGTGATAAAGAAGTTGATTTTGGATTAAATTTATTAGTTAATAAGAAAAAACAAAAACCTATAAATGAAATTAATAAATTAGATGGTGATAATTTTAGTAATAATCCTAGCCCATCTAACAATATGTTTTCAAATTCAAATACAATGCCACAAAGAGTAAATTTAGATAATACTGAAGTTTTACAAAATTCATTATTTGATGATAATATGACAAATATTGATTTAGATAAAGAATTAAACAGTATTAATTTAGATGATATTGAATCACCTAAACCAAGTATGAATGGACCAAGACTTCCTGATTTTGGTAGTTCAAGCGCAGGCACTGGAAATAATGGTTTTAGAGCAAGTGCGTCAAATTCATTTGGTAATAATAACTTTGGTAATAATAATGATAATAATTATGGTAGTATAAATACTGATGGTATTAGTAGCACTGAAAATCTATCTTTTGAAGAAATACAAAAACGCAAATTTGATTTATTATGTAAGTTTGAAAGATTAAGAGATAAAGGTATTAAACTTCTCAAAACGTTTTCTATGTCTAGTAATTATGAAGAAATGAACCACGAATATGAACGCTTATTACATCATCGTAAAATGGATAATAGTGTTAAAATGCAAAGACGTATGTTAGTTTCATTTGCTTCAATGGCTGAATTTGTTAATAATAAAACTGGAAATCCGTTTGATGTTAATTTGGATGGATGGAGCGAAAACGTGAATGAAGAAATTAATACATATGATGAAGTATTTGAAGATTTATATGAGAAATATAAGGAAAGTGCGAATATGGCTCCTGAATTAAAATTAGTATTTATGGTAGCAAGTAGTGCTTTCTGGTTTCACATTTCAAACAATATGTCAAAATCTGTTATGAGTAATATGAATATGGGTAATATGTTTAAAAATAATCCTGATTTAATGAGTCAATTTAAAAATGCTGCTATGGGTTCTATGCAAGAAAATAGTCCTGGACTTGCTAATTTTATGAGTATGGGACAACGTGGCGCCAGTAATAATAATGGACCACCTAAATACAATCCTACATCTGGACCACCTTTTTCTAATCCAAGAGATGCTCCACCTAGAGGTTCAACTAATATAAATTCTGGAGATGACATAGATGCTCTTATAGATAGTATTAGTAGTTAATAACTTATAGTGTCATAATAATTTAATATTTTTATTTTTTATTTTAATTACAAGTTTATATTTTTACTATTTTTTATATATTAGTATAGTTTTATTAAAAATGGAAAAAAATAGAATAATAGAAAAAAATTGTATTTTATGTTGTAGAATAGTTTAATTATATTTCTGTGTCTATAGAATTTACGGAAAAATGGTTCACATTAAAGTGGAGTTCGGATCTGGACATACCTCTATTTTGATAGCCCCAATCTTAACAAAAGGCAGTGTCCGCTCTCAATATGGTGATAAACTCTTACCTATTTGTATTGTAGAAGGAACCTATAATGAACGTGATAAAAGAGGAAAAAGTTTAACTAAAACTTCTTTGTTTTATATGCCGTCATCTCCTAATGGAATACCAATCGGTAAATGGGCTATTATGCCAAACGAATTTTTGAATGGCACCACTACACAACCATATCGTGTTATAGTATCTGGTATCGATTCGGAGGATGACACTGGCAATATTGCTTTTAAAACACTCTGTACTGCTTTCAGGGCTCAGTGTCTTAGTGTTCCTGTTGGTGATGAAAATTATTTACTAGCACAACAAATGCTTGCCAAAATGGCTTCCGACGGAGAAGCAAAAGAAAAAAGGCTTCGTGAAGAAAAATCCGAGCGCGAAATAAATGCTTTAGTTAATAAAGTCCGTAATATAGAATTTTATAGCGAAAAAAAAGTCGTAGGTGAAGCAATCCCAAGCGAAAAGTAGGCGTGTCCATCTCTTTTTCTAGTTGATAGTTTGAGGTTTAGTTGATAGTTTGAGGTTTAAAAACCTTGAATATATTAACTCAAATTTTTTTTATTTTAACTATAATTATTTACTAACACTACTTACCAAGAATACTACCACTAATACCTACACCAAAACTACTACCTACACCAACACTACCACCAACTCCCACATTATTCATATTATTTTTAATTGGTTCATTATCTTTTTCATATTTATAAACAATTTCTTTTGCCATTAAATAGTCTTCTTTATTTATTGATGATGTATTATCAATAGGTAGAATACAGTAATCACTATTTTCATTAAATATGGTTGTTATTATAACTATAAATGATATGGTTATAATCCCAGCAACAACTAAATCACGTGTTCCCATCCATAATACTAAAAATATAAGAAATCTTCTAGAGAATTTATGGTTTAATACTTTATGCATAAAATCTCCAACTTCATTTCCAATATAACGTGCTCCAATATTAATTAATAATATCATTAACCCTAAAATATATTTATTACCACTAAGACCCATTGTTGCCATTGCTAACATAGTGACATTGCCTGTTGGTAAAGGTGATGGTGATACCATAGATGCTCCTCCCATTAATCCTGATGACATTTTTATTTATTTATTTATATTACTATTACTATTTTATATATTTTTTTATAATTTATATACTACTAATTTATAATTTTAATTTTGAATAATATAAAAATAATAAAAAATAATAAAATTTTTAATAAAAATATAAAAAATAATAAAAGTTTTAAATACAAATAAAATACAATTATTTAAGGATTAAGAGGATAAAATAAAGTGCCACAAGATGTTAATTTATCAACATTGTAAGTTCCGCAATGAGATAAAGGAGGACCATATTTGGTTAAATTTTGAGGGCTATTGTGCATATCATATCTACAACCATTAATATCATATCCAGAACGGTCTGGCTGACCATTTTGAGTTAAAAAATCATTTTGAAATTCATTATCAACAATTTCTTGAACATCAGTAACATTATTATTAGTATTATTGGATACAATAGTTGCGGTACTAGTTTCACTGTTGTATTGAAAAGGTTTAATGTTATTATTAGGAAATGGTTTAGTAGTATCATAAATAAATTCAGAATCACTACGAATAGTATCATCAGTTGAGTTAATGATTTTAGGTTCTTCACTAAATTTAACTTTACGTTCATTATTAACTTTATTATTATTTATATTATTAGTGATTGCTTTAGTAGTCATTGCTTTAGTAGTCATTGCTTTAGTAGTCATTTCTTTAGTAGTAAGTGTATCATTTTTATGAATTACAATTGAAGATTTGGTTTGATTATCAATATACATAGACATAAATACAACAGCAAGAGCAAATATAATTCCACAATGTAAATCAATTAATAATGTTAAAATAACAAGAGTGATAAGTAAAATATAATTTACATTATCATTAAATAAATTTTTAATCATTGGAAATGTAGTTAATATAGTATCAGGAAATACTAAAAATAATGTCGCAATTATAATACAACAGCACATTTTAATATCTATCATATTAATCATTTTTTATAATTAATTATTATATAATATTAGGCTTATCCTTAAATAAACGAGATTGTTTATAAATTGATAAACCTAAAAGAGCTTTTAAAAGCTTTGAACTTATTTGACAGTTATTATATTTAAAGTAGATATTTATTTTTAATTATTTAATTTAATTAAATAATTAATTTAATTAAATAATTAATTTAAATAATTAATTTCAAAGTATATTTTAATATTACATTTAAAAATATACTATATACTAACGGTTAAGTTCTTTTATTCTTGACTTGCGTCCTAGTATATGTGATGTGTCTTCTCTCAAATTCATAATATTTAAATTACTACTATATCAATGCAATATATAATAATTACTTTCTCCATTTCATTTCGGTCATATACCTTAGTGTTGAAAGCATATAAGTTTTATAAACATTAATATACATATTGTGTGTCGATTTAACTTTTAAATGGTATATATATATATATCAATGGAAGATAGAAACACAGTAATCTAATTTACTAAAAATATTATGTTTAAATTAAAAAATATGTAAATTTATTCTTTAGTGCAAATTAAAATATAGTTTGCAATTAATTATTTAATTTAATTAAATAATTAAAAATAAATATCTACTTAAAATATAATAACCGTCAAATAAGTTAAAGGCTTTTAAAAGCTCTTTTGGGCTTATCAATTTATAAACAAGCTCGTTTATTTAAGGATAAGCCTAATAGTATATAACTAGAATTATAAAAATGAGTAAAACATTATTTGAAGAATTATCTGAATTTACAGATGAATTAGTAATATTACTTAAAGAAGATTGGGAAAAAACAAAAAAATTTGTAAGAGAACATAAACACTATTTTTTTTGGTTATGTGCTCTTTTTATTGGATCACAAATTACAGATATAATGACATTAGGAAAATCTTGGGATGCTTATTGTAAAAAAAATGGTATACAAAATGGAGGTAGTAACGAAACAGCATCAGTTACAGTAGCACCAGTACCAGTAGCACCAGCAACAGACGCAAAAGCAACAGATGCAAAAGTTGGAACAGATACTGCAAAAGCAAATGCAGATGCAAAAGCAAAAGCATCAGAAGCAGATACTAAAAATACAAAAAAAGATGGTAAAAAAAAAGGTATTACAAAAAGTATTGGAGACATTTTGAAAAAAAATCCTGTATTTGGAAATATGAACCATATTTTTAGTATGACAACTAGTATGTTTTCTTTAGCATTATTTTTATTAGCAATAGTTGGAATATTATCATTACCTGTTATTTTATTTATAATTATTACATATTGTGTTATTAAGAGTTTATTAAATAGAATTGCTATATTATAAATTAATTTTTAAAAAATAAATAGAAAGAGAGAAAAATAAATACATATAAAAATATTAAAAATAAAATAATATAAAAAAATATAACTCTATTTAATAAATTTAAATATATTTATTTAGTATAGTAATAGAAATGGATTATACAAAGACGTGTGATACTATAATTAATTATTTAATTGATAAAAATATAAAAGGTAATGAAAATGATACAACACTAATTAAAATAGAAAAATTTTTATTAAAATATAAAAGAATTATTTCTATAGTTTTATTAATACTATTATTATATATAGGAAATCGATGTAATTTATCATATTTAAATATAAATGTAAATCATAAAAAAGAATATGTATTAAATGGTGGTGGTGGTGATTCTACAGAAGCAATAGCAGAAACGGATGACAAAATAGATGAAAAAATAAAAAAAAAAACAATAAAAGATCGCTATGAAAAATATGCTAATAAATTTAAAGATAATTCTTCTGTATTTTATGGGTTTATTTATTCAATAGCAATAACAATATTAATGTTTCTTACATTTGTACCTGCTGTTGGATTTGTTGTTATAGGATTTATATGTTATTCACTTCTTAAAACTAGAATAGTAGCACTCAAGAGTTTATAATTATTTATTAGGATTATCATTAAATATACGAGCGTGTTTATAAATTGATAAGAACAAAAGAGCTTTTAAAAGCCTTTAACTTATTTGACTGTTATTATATTTAAAGTAAATATTTATTTTTAATTAACTAATTAACTAATTAATTTAAATAATTAATTTCAAACTATATTTTAATATTACATTAAAATATATACTGTATAATAACAGTTAAGTTCTTTTATTCTTAACTTGCGTTCTAGTATATGTGGTATTCCTTTTGTCAAATTCATAATATTTAAATTACTACTATATTAAGGCACTATATACTAATTATTGTCTCTATTTCAGTTCGGTTTTATACTTTAGGGTTGAAAACATATAAGTTTTATAAACATTAATATACATATTGTCTGTCGATTTAACTTTTTAATGGTATATATATATATATATATATTAATGGAATATAGAAAAACAGTAATCTAATTTAATAGGATATTATGTTTAAAATAAAAAATATGTAAATTTATTTTAGTGCAAATTAAAATATACATTATATTATTAACTAAATAAACTATACTTATAATATATAAACCACTCTCATTTATTTAAGAATTATCCCATTATAATGCTTTATTAACATCATTTAATTGATTAACATTAATAGAAGTATTTTTTAATAAATTTTCATACGTTTTAATATCATAATCAACTTTAACCTCTTTAGGTATATAGTTAAATTTACCTGAAGCAATATAGTCTTTACTTTTGCTATCTATTTCTTTTAGTTTTATAAATACATCATTATCAAAATATTTATTATATAGTTCAGAAATAACTTCTTTAGATAAGTTTGTTTTATAAGGGTCAAAATTAAGTTGTGCTTTGATTTGTCTTAATAATTCATCTTTTTTTACATCATCCATTTTAAATCTATCATCACCACTAATTAAATTTTTTTCAACAACTGTATTCATTTCTTTTTTTTCTTGGTTTTGTTTTAGTTCTTGTTTTTGTGGTTCTGTAGTTAGTTCTTGTTCATCATCTTCAAAATATTCTTTATAAGAACATTTAATTGGTCCAATGATTAATATAAATAATAATATACCTGTATATTTATCATAACTCATAACTAATAATAATAAACAAATACACAAAATAAGGCAATATTTATTCATTATATAATCATTATAAAATTTATAAACATTATTTGTAGTTTTTAATGTTAAAAATTGAATAAAAATATAGACAAATAAAAGTGTAATAAAACAATGATATACTAAATTAATGTTTTTTTTATTAATATCTTTTTTATTAAAAATCATTTTATAAATTTTTTATATTAGTCTTATCCTTAAATAAACGGGTGTGTTTATTAAATGATAAACCTAAAAGAGCTTTTTAAAGCCTTGAACTTAGTTGACGTTTATTATATTTAAAGTAGATATTTATTTTTAATTATTTAATTTAATTAAATAATTAATTTCAACTATATTTTAATGCTACATTAAAATATATACTATATAATAACAGTTAAGTTCTTTTATTAATCTATATTTATAAACTATAAAAATAAACTACACTTATTTATTAGAGGATAAGCCAATTATAGTATTAATTTATTTTTTATTAATTATAATTTAATAAATTTTACATTTTTTAAGAAATAATTATAATTTAATTTATAAATATTTATAATTTAAAATTAAGTATTTTGTAAATTTTATTATATTATTATATATATAGTTATATAAACTTAAATAATAAATAATAATTATATTTTATGTGTTCTATTGAAGAAGCATGGGCAGGTCAAAATTTTGAAAATAAGCCAGTTGTATCTCAAGCCGATACACACAATGCTTATATGTCATTACCAGATAATGTATTTCATCGCGGGAATGATTTAAATTTAAATGAACCTAATAAACCTAAATCAAGAGAATTAACAAGAGGTATAAATTCTAAATATTCTAGAGAACCTCGTGTTCCTAAAATGGTTAAAAATACAAATGATGTAACTATGAATATATCTTCTCAAATGCCTCCTTTAAATAATTATGGTGGTCTAGAACCATTACCTTCATTTATGACTATTTATGATACTAAAGCAATACATAATCAACCTTATTCAACTCAACATCAACCTACAATGTCAGGTCCTCAACCTACAACTACAGGGGACCATTTTACAGATATTGATAATGCTTTTCAAACATCAAAATTAATGAATAATTTTATGAGTGTTGGAAGAAATCATTTAAATAATGAACAAGAAAACGTTGATGATAATTTAATAAATCAAAATACAAGTGATGAAGATAGTATTATTAATCTTAAATTTGAGATTAATAATAATAAAAAAAATAAAAAGAAAAGTAAATTTTCAAATATAAATAGTAAAAATAATAATAATGATTATGATAATGATGATAATAATAATAATAATACTAGTGAAGATAATGAATACGAAAATAATGAGAATGAGAATGATAATGAAGATACTACTAATGAAAATAATAAAATGATTAAACAAAATGATGTTCATATTGAAAAAATGTTAGTATCAATTATTAATAAATTAAATAAAATGGATGAAAATTTACATTTATATCAAAAAAGAAATATGTATGATATTATATTGTATATTATTGTAGGTATGTTATTATCATTTGTTATTTATTCAGCAATGAGAAAATAAAAAATAAACTAATAAATAATAAAATAAAATAAAAATAAATAACAAGATTAATTAAAATAAATTATCTATTTTATTTTGAAATAATTCTAAATCATCACTATCATATATTGAATTTTGTGTATTTTTATAAGCATCTATAGGTTTATAATCTATATTTTTAGGATTTGATTTTTTTGTTTTTATAGTTTTATAATTGTGTGTATTATAATTATCATCATTTTCATTTATTTGATCATTACCGTGTCCTGTGTATTTAATCATTAATTGATTTTGTGGTTGTACAGAATTATAATAATCACCAACTTGATTAGAATTAGGTATATTACTTAATGACTGTGTTATATTATTTGTATTATATACTTTGCTTTTATTATAATTTTTAGGTGTCCAATATATATTTATAGTTGTAGGAGGAGCAAAATAAATTTCAAAACCTTTTTCTACTAATTTATCCATTATAAATCTAACACATTCACCCACATTATATAAGGGTAATCCAAAAACTATATTAGGAACAATAAAAGTGCAGTTATAATCATTATTTTGTTTATTGATATTCAATATTTTTTTATAAGACATTTCTAATATAGTTTCGAATGTTTTATATTTTTTATTTGCTCTTTCTTCAACTTCATTTCTTAATTTATTAATATTTAAATTCATTCTTATAAATGTATTGTATTTTTTAATATTATTGAATTATTTAAATTTTATTGATTTAAATTTATAACTTTAAAATATAAGTTTAAATAATTACTTCAAATTAATATTTATAATTTATATTTTAAAATTAGATATTTTACAATATTTATTTAATAATTAAAAAATTATATACATTTAATATAACAAATTAAAATATTTATAAATAATAAATATATATATAAATAATAGCAACTGTATAAATATAGTAAATAATAAACTATAGTAATAAATAAAAATGAATCAAATGCAAAAAATATCATTTAATAAAGAATTATGTGATGGTAATATAAGTTATGCTGGTCGTGGGGATTTAATAATTCAAGGTCAATTAAAAAATGTTGCACCTGAAAATTCTAAATTATATTTTTGGGCGGCAGCACCACCAACTTATGGAACTAGTTTCTCAGGTTCTGGTATGCCTTACCCTAATGCTTTAACTGCGTATGATAGAACACCTAATAAAGGTGTATTAAATATTACTGATAATAATTTTACGATTAATATGAAATATCCTAATTCTTATTATACTGGTTTAGGAACCGTTCATGTTCCTCCACATATTAACTTTAAAATTTGTCAAGATAATAAAGAAGATAAACATTTTAGTGTCCAAATTGATGATGGTGTTCCTTTCCGTATGCTAACTTATCCTGCCCCACCAACTAAAAAAGCAAGAACATCAGCAATGTTTTATTGCGAACCTGAAAAAAATGCTAGAACTCAAGAATCAATATTAAGAGCAAGTGCTTACCCTGCTACTAACCATATGCCTGATAATTTCTGGGGTGATAGACCACCAAAATAAATAATTAAATAATAAATTTTAATTCTTCTTTACAATGTTGAATTATAGATTTATATTTATTTATAGTATCTGTAATTGAAGTTATTTCGTTTTTACTATTTTTTTCATTTGTTATATAAAAATGTAAATCTTTAATATATTGACTTATAGTAATTATATTATTCTCACTCTGTTTAATAATAATTTTATTATTATTAATAGTATCTTTTATTTTTAGTATAGTTTCTTGTCTTTCTTTTTCTATTCTTTCTTTAACTATAGTAAATCTTTTATAAGCATTTAGTTTATCTCTAGTAAGTTCATTATAATTTAAATCAAACTCTTTATTTATTTTATGTATAACAATACTTTCATAATTATCATAGTTATAGATTAAATTATTTAACTTTGTATCTAGAAACTTCTTTTTTTCTTTATAATATTTAAAATCATGTTTATAAGTTATATTTTTTTGAGAAGATGGTGTAGTAATCTCATTAACCATAGTATAGTTCATTAATTTAAATTTATTCATTTTTTTAGTTATATAGTTAATTTCATTTGTATTACATTCTATTAAACTATCGCAATAATTTAGTTTATCTGTAAATAATAAATCTATATTTATATTAAACTTAATATAATAGTCTGTTAATGTATTTTGTAGTGTATTATTATTTGTATTGTATTGTATATCATTGTTAGTACTGTATTCTATATCAATACTAATTTTTTTAAATTCTTCTATTTGTTTATTATGTAAGTTTAACTTATTAATTTGTTCATTATAATCATTTATAGTTTTTGTATTTTGTATTTTTTCTTCATTTAGTTTTAGTTTAGTTTGTTTATTTTGAATTAATTGATTTAATGTATGTTTTCTAGATGAATGTAAATATTGTTTTAACTCTTCCATATTATAATTATTTTCTTTTATTTCTAATTTTAATAAGTTAATATCATTCTCCAGAGTAATTTTATTATAATATGATTTATTAATAGTAATTTTATGTAATTGTTGTATTTCTTCTGTTTCAATATTAATTCTTTCTAATTCATCTTTTAATATTAGTTCTTCATTTTTTATTTTATTTAAAAGTGTATCAGGTATATAGTCTTTACTTGACTTAATATTATTTTCTAATTCATTATTATTTTTAGTTAATCCAGAGATAAGTTGTTTATTATTTTGTTTTTCTTGTTCTAATAACGTAATTTCTTTATTAAAATAATCATAATTTAATTTAGTAATAGTATAATTAGTATAATTAGTATTATTATTAGTATGATTATTATACTCTTGATTTTTTTCATATAATAAAGTTTGTAAAATAGTATTTAACTTAAATGTTTTATTTGAATTTGTGTTTGGTAGTAATAAATGAGGTGATATAAGTGTTTTTAAGTTTAATATAAGAGTATCATACTTTGTTTCTAGTTGATTTAATTCTCTTGTAGTATTATTTATTTTATTTTCAATTAATTCTTTCTGATGTTTTGTTTTTTTAGACATTATAGTTATTATTCAGTATACTAAAATCTAATAAAAGATTTTTAAAATTAAAACTAATAAAATAAAATAAAATAAAACTAATAAAATAAAACTAATAAAATAAAACTAAGTATATTAACTATATAATTATTTATATATGATAAATTATAAATATTCATTAATTAATTCTTCAATCTTATCTTTATTAGTACCAATTAAAGTATTACAAAGTGTGCCATTTTTATAATGGGCTTATCCTCTAATAAATAAGCGTAGTTTGTTTTTTATAGTGTATTACTAATTAAATATAATGTAGTTTAACTTTTATTTTGAAAAAAAAATTATGTTTATATTATTATTTAATAATATATGATTTCAAAATTTATTTCTAATCTAATAATTGATACTATGATTAAATATTATTTAAAAATATTTTTAAAAATATACCTTTTATATATATATTTAAAATTTAAAATTTATAAAACTCGCGAATAATAAT
>Ga0335398_10001844_pt1 | contig 34905 bp, 31 predicted proteins | sample BON03_FD_205742 | JGI IMG/M metagenome (GOLD analysis project Ga0335398, IMG submission 205742) | Freshwater microbial communities from Lake Bonney liftoff mats and glacier meltwater in Antarctica - BON-03 (spades assembly) (version 2) | ecosystem: Environmental > Aquatic > Freshwater > Ice >... | reverse complement strand
TCTGCCGAGTGAAATTATAGTGAGCCAATTTGCCTAAATTTGGCCAAAATGGCCGTTTTTAGCCTCCTTGAGATCCACTTAAATATTTACTAACAAGCCATTTGGGTCCGTGGGACAGGCTCTAATTACCCGGGTAGTCGATGAAGCGGTCCGGGTAATGCTCCGTCAAACTCGCTGACCAATCGCGGAGAGTCCAATCGACGATCAACTGTCCTTTCCTTGGCAAATAAGCATCGGCGCCGCCTCTCGCCTCGAAACACCACCTGTCTCGTCATCAAACAAGATATCGTCCGCCTGCCCGGCATACTCGGAGAACGATGGCTCGTGGAGCCCTTCTCCTTGAGTCGCCCGCACCACAAACTCATCAGTCGAACCTCTCGAATTCCCGCCAAAATCTTCCGCTAAGGAAACCACTTCACCTGCTGTGCGTCCATCCCCATGCCTACGGCGCTCAAACCCCCGATCCGGCCGATGAAACGCGTTCATCCTCACGCCACGTTCTCTATCCCATCAGTTGACCAGATTCGAGAAGTGACGTTGGTCGAGACCAGCCACGTAGGTTGCGCGCATGTCGGATTCGGGAATATTCAGTAGATGCGCTTCAGCCACTCTGGCGCGCGCCCCTGATTCGGCGACCACCTTGGCGATAGCCAACGCGTCGGACTTGTATCCGCTGCTCAAACGACGAGTGAGTTGGGGGGTTTCGGGGTCCCAGACGAAGCGATCTCCATCCGTCTCGTACACGAGAACGGTGTGGCCCATCAGGTTGGCCCCAACTTTGGCGTAATACATCAGGAGGTCGGCTTGATCCACATCCACTCCCGAACGAACCATCTTCCGCAGGGACGCGAGACTTTCCATCATGCAGCCATTTGGCACCTGACCGACTTTCGAAATCGCATCAATAATTCGCTCATCGGGGCTAACGCGTTCGTAACTCACGAAACCGCGGTTCACTCGCTTCAACAAATCAGTGAGATCGGCTTTATCCGATTCGAGCTGACTCGCCTTAACCGCTGGGCTCTGCGCGCCGACCTCTGGCAGATAGAGCCAGATGCGACCACCAAACTCGAACGCGAGTCCCCATACCTTGGCTCCGAACGTGGAGTTAGGTCGTTTGTTGTGGATCCGAATTGTCTGCGACCAAGCAGATTCGTCCAAAAGGCGTTCGGCTTGAAACACTGCCGCAACGTTGTGCAGCTCCGATTTCGATCGAGCTTCCGCCGAGGCCACTAACGTGAAAGTGATGCAAAGAAGCCAAAAAATTCGCGAGGTCATGCCCTCTACAACGCAGAAGCAGTTCCATAGTCGCAGCGATGCGACGAACCAACGGGTCTTTGCGATGAACTACCCTAAACGCTCGATGAAACGCTTGCCGACCTCAGCAGCGGACTTTGGCCTTCCGCAAAACCCGTCCCGCTAGGGAATTGGCTGGTCCCAAGAGTGGGACAGGAACGCTACAGCAGACCCTTCAAATGCGTCTGCAGGCGATCTTGATAGCCACGGCTGAGTTTGAGCTTCGTGCCATCAGCGAGGACGACGACGTATTCACCCGCAAAGGATGGGCTCAACTTCCGCACACCATCCAGGTTCACAATCGTCGAACGATGAATGCGCACAAAACGCTTTGGATCCAATCGCGCCTCCAGTCGGGCCATGGTTTCACGCATTAGATGCGATTTCCCTCCCACGTGGAATTTCATGTAGTCACCCTCAGCCTCGATCCAGTCAATCTCACTCGGCTTCAGAAAAAAGATCTCCCCGGCGGACTTCACCATGATGCGATCATTGAAACCACCCGCATCAAGATCGTTAACCGCGTTTCCTTCGAACTGCGCGATCAACTGATCCACTTTGGCATTGAGCGCGAGGGTGGAGCGCGACCGCACCGCCTCGCGGGCTCGGTTCAAAGCAGCCTTAAACCGGTCGTCGTCCAATGGCTTCAACAAATAGTCGACCGCATGCACCTCAAACGCCTTGAGCGCATGTTCATTAAACGCCGTGGCAAAAATGACCACCGGACGCTCGTGCGCCTCCAGTGCTTTTAGCACGCCAAAACCGTCTAGGCCCGGCATCTGCACATCCAAAAACAAAATGTCCGGCTGATATTTCTTCAGCAATCTCACCGCGCTCTCACCTTCTCCAGCCTCTCCAACCACCTCGATATCACGCTCCCCTTGCAAAAGAAGTTTTACCCCCCGGCGAGCCGCGGGCTCGTCGTCAACAATCATTACTCGCAGAGAGGAGGCAGAAGGGGAATTGAACATCAATCTTTGAGGGTCAGCGGGTGATGGAATAAATTTACTTGGATCTCAGGCGCTAAATGCGACAGGGCAATACAATGGAGACCGAAGTGCCCTTGCCGGGCTCGCTCTTTAGGACGAGTTGACTCCCCGAACCATAGATTTTGCTTAAACGCTCCCGCGTATTCGAAAGACCTATACCCTCCCGCGACCGTGATGCCCACGCGTCAGCGATACCCAGACCATCATCGGAAACTTCCAAGTGTAGCCGACCGTCGCTCACCTTGCCGGAAACCACCACTTCACCCGGTCCGTTTTTGGGGGCCACCCCATGCAAAATCGCATTCTCGACCAACGGTTGGAGCAGTAAATTAGGAATGCGCGCTTCCCAAGCCTCGGCCGTGATGTTCGTGCGCACCGTCAGTCGATCCTCAAAGCGTATTTTCTGAATATCAATGTAGCGTTCGAGAAAATCCATTTCTTGCCGCACCGTCACTTCTTCGATCCGTGAGCTATCCAGCGAAATTCGCAACAGCGTGCTGAGCTTCGACAATAAACTAATTGCCTCATCGTTGCGTTTTTCCCGCACCAACACCGCGATCGTATTCATCGTATTAAACAAAAAATGCGGATGCAGCTGCTGCTTGAGTGCGCTCAATTCACTTTGCACTAATCGCGACTCCAGCTGAGCCCCCTTGATTTGCTCATTCTTGTATTTGCGATAAATCTCGAAGGTGTAGCCTCCACCCAAAATCACCCAATAGAACAGCACGTCGATCAGGTTGCGCCCGAAGAAATTATTCCACGCGATCAACCAAAAATCACCCAAGGGCTCACCTTGCTGCGCGACCAAAAATATAATCCGCGAAAGATAATACCCCCCCATAATTGCCAGACTGAGAAAGAGATGAAACCCCGTTCCGCCGATCCATTTCCCCGTTTTGAGCGGCATGACTCCGCGTAACCAAAGCACCATCGGCGTGAGCAACGCCCACAGCGACACCCGCGCATATTGCGAGGCCAACACATCCCAAAACTCGATCTCGGGCCGCGTCACCCGCATCGTGAAAAACACTTCCGTGCTCAGAATCAGTCCCACCGCTGCCCATACAGCGATCAAAGCAATCCACTTTGTATAACGAGACTCTATCATGGTGATCGGTTTAGCTGGCGTGGTTGATTTGAGGCGAAAGGGAAAATAAATGCGGTTAAACCCCGTTTTCTTGCGCCGAACGGTATCCCTCATCCGCCCAAAGAAAAGACTCGTTCAGCTACTTTCTAAAACGATTCGCGCTCACTTCCGATTCCAACCGCTCACCCCGCAAGCCGTCCGCGGCCCACTGCTCCGCCAAAATCGGCGCCCACAATGCCCCCTTGGCCGCCAGGCCGGCAAAGATTCCCCGCCGCCTCTGATCATCCGCCCAGCCCACCACCGGCCGCCGATCCGGCACATTCACCCGCAATCCTGCATCCATAAACCCATCCTCGATTTCACCACCGCCACTCAACCGCGCCGCCGCTGCTCGTAGCTCCGTTTCCGCCTTCGCCGTCGACGCTAAACTCAAATCGTCCCGATTGAATGTCGCCCCCACTCGCACGCGCCCCTCGCCCAACGGTAAAACCCACTCTCCGTCATTTCGCACCACGTCGTCTTCGATTCCCGGTATTCTCCCCGTCAGCAACTCACCTTTAGAGAGTTCCCAGCTCACCGTCCGCGGCCAGCAGTCCCGCACCGCCGCGCCCACACACCAAATCGTCGGCGTGCCATCTTCCGCTTCATCCGGCGCAAAATTCCCTTCCCGCAGTCGACCTTGCTTCCGCCACTTTTCTCGCATCGCCGCAATCAGTCTCGCCGTATCAACCTGATAGGCACCCCGCAGCCATACCCCTTCCGCATCCGCCGACTCCACCCACTTCGCCACCTCCGGCGCGTCCAGACGAGCCCCCATCCGCTCGCGCTGTTTCTCATTCCGAAACAGTCTCCGCAATCGCAACGGCCGCACCAATGTCCCGCCCACTTCGCGCTCCAACTCCCGATAAGTCTGCTGGGCGGCCTCCGCCCATTCCGCGAATCGCCATGTCGGCACGAGCCGCATCCCCGTCAGTGGGCTGACCAAGCCCGCCCCCACGCGAGAAGCCGCCTCCGCATGCCCTTGATCGACTATTTCCCATTCGATTCCGCGCCGCTCGCACGCCCACGCCAACAGCGTGCCTGCGATGCCTTGGCCCACGATTCGCACCTTCAAGATCATCGGTGATTTTTCCGCTCCGGCCAACCGGCCCCTATCGAGCAAACGCCAACGCTGCCCCCACGATCCCCGCGTCGTTGTGTAATGCCGCGGGCACCAATTCAGTTTTGATCTTCACGTATTTCGTCCACTTGGCGTGATCTGCACTAATCCCTCCCCCCATGATAAATAGATCCGGATTAATTAACATTTCGACCAACTCCAGATATTGGTTCACCCGCCCCCCCCCCACTCTCTGTAAGTGAGCTTCTCCTTGTCCTTCACCGAAGCCGCCACCCACTTTTCCGCCGCCCGCCCTCGCATCAGCAAGTGACCCAGCTCCGTATTCGGCACCAAATGGCCGTTCTGGAAAAGTCCACTCCCCACGCCCGTCCCGAACGTGAGCATCATCACCATGCCTTTGCGATCCCGGCCCGCTCCATAGTGTATCTCTGCCAAACCCGCCGCATCAGCGTCGTTGATCACGTGCACCCGCCGTTTCGTCGCCGCGCGAAAAAGCTCATCGACGTTTCGTCCCAGAAAACTTCGAGCCATATTCCCCGCAAACGAGATCACCCCGTCGCGCACCACTCCGGGAAATCCACAACCAATCGCGCCCCGCCACTTAAACCGACGGGCGATCTCCGCCACCGCATCCGCCATTTGTTCTGGCTGCAACTTTTCCGGCGTCTCCACCCGCGTGGCATCCGCCAATAGTTCCCCCGTCGTCAGATCGACCGGAGCCCCTTTCAACGACGATCCCCCGATATCAATGCCCAATACTTTCATCGTTCCGGCTCCTTTTAGTTTTGGCAATGGTCACCCGCCGCGTGCACGTGGCCGTGTTCGATTTCCGCCGCCGTCGCCACCCGCACCGTCAGGACTTCGACGTCAAAAGTCAGATCCACTCCGGCTAGCGGATGATTCGCATCCAGCAACACCTCCTCCCCCGAAATTTCCATCACCGTGACAATCGGCGCCGCTTGGTCTTCCGCCGTGCGAAACTGATCACCCACTTTCAGTTCGCCTTCGATCGGCAAAACACTCCGTGCGATTCGACGCACTTGCTCTGGATCGCGTTCGCCGTAGCCGTCTGCGGCCGGCACTTCGATCCGTTTTTTGGTGCCGGGCTCCAGCCCGGCCAACGCCGCCGCCAATCCTTCAATGATCATCCCCGAACCTTCCAGATAAACGATCGGCTCTTCCGGCGAAGCCAGATCGAGCACCCGACCTTCCGGGTCGCGCAAGGTGTAGAAAAAAGAAATTATATTACGGCTATCACTCATCACAGGGCCGCTAAGTGAGGCGCGCTCCTCCTCCGGCGCAACCCCCAATCCGCCGCGACCGCCAGCTCGGCCCGGCCGTTAAAACTCTCCATCGACCCTCCGCGAACTCGTCTTCTGATCCACTGCCTCCACCACGCCATCCCGCACCGTGAAGCTGATCGAACGCACCCGCTCATTCGTGCTGCTGGTATCGATGACGAACAATAATTCCGTGTTCCTCCGGGTCACCTGCTTTGAACGATAGATCAACTCCCGCTCGCCTTCTCCCTTGCTCAAGATCAACTCCGGACGCCCCAGCATCGCGATCAGCTGCTTCTCCGTCGTGATACCCGTCTGCACCGAACCCAAAGTTTCATCCGACACGAGTTGCCCCGAAACCTTCGTTGAAGTATGAGAATCAATCACAGCGCACCCCATGGTGAACGATGTGGCGATGACGAGAACAGCAGCGAAACGATCAATAGAATTCATGAGTAGGGAGGTGACGTCGCAATCCTTACGACAAGGATCATCACCCCGTTGGGACGCCTAAAGTTTCACCTTTATTCAAGAACGCTTCAGAAATTCTCCGCTTTCCGAACATTGCCACGCAACGCCACTCCGCTTTCTTCATCTCCTACGTTCGCCGCACCGCCTCAACCGCCTGTTCTGTCCCCTTCACCACGGCCCCAATTACCCAATCGGACCGCTCCCTTTCTTTTCATGATTTCCCTTAAATCGATCCCCGCGATTCTCACCGCCGCCGCGTTGAGCGCGCTCCCCCTCTTCGCCGATAACTTTCCTGCCGATCTCGAAGCCGTCCGTTTTTCCGGCCCGGAAATCACCCCGTGCCCTGCTTGTCTCGCTGTTTCCGCTTCCGGCGAAGTCTACGCCGGCGTCGATCTACACGGATCCCTCGGCAAAGGCCCCGGGAAGGGCCGTATCGTGAAACTCATCGATACCGACGGCGACGGTGCCGCCGACGAACACACCGTTTTCGCCCTCATCGACAATCCCCGCGGTATCATCCCCATCGGCACCAAAGTCTACGTCCTCCACACCACCTACGGCGACGACGAGCTCTCCACCGGCATGAGCCTCGTGGTGCTCGACGACGCCAACCGCGACGGCATCGCCGATGGCCCTGCCCAAATCCTCGTTTCCGGGATCTGCTCCCCCACCAATATCAACAGCCGCGGCACCGATCACTCCACCAATGGCATCCGCATGGGTATCGATGGCTGGATCTACATCGCCGTGGGCGACTTCGGATTCCACGATGCCACCGGCACCGACGGCACCCAAATCACCCTCCTCGGCGGCGGTATCGTCCGCGTGCGCCCCGACGGCACCGAACTCGAACTTTACACCACCGGCACCCGCAACATCTACGACGTCGCGATCGACCCGTTCATGAACGCCTTCACCCGCGGCAACACCAACGACGGTGGGAGCTGGAACGTGCGCTTCCTCCATCACCTCCAATCCGGCGAATACGGTTACCCCCGTCTCTTCCTGAATTTCCCCAACGAAATCATCCCCGCCCTCGAAGATGTCGGCGGCGGTTCCGGTGTCGGCGCCCTGTTCCTCTCCGAACCCACTTGGCCCGCCCACTACAACAACCAACCCCTCATGGGCGACTGGGGCCGCCAAGCGGTCTACCTCCACCGCCTCTCCCCCGACGGAGCCAGCTTCACCCAAGTCGCCGAGGAATTCGTCCAAGTTTCCCAAGTCACCGACCTCGACGTCGACCCCTCCGGCCAAATCTTCGTGGCGGCCTGGGATGGTGCCGGCTTCCGCGGTAACGATAAAAAGGGCTACATCGTCCGCGTCACCCCCAAGGGCTGGAAACCCGGTCCCGTGATTTCGTTCGCCAACTCCAGCTCCGGCGCCCTCGTGCAACTCCTCACCTCCGCGAGCTCGACCACCCGCTTCTATGCCCAGCGCGAACTCCTCGATCGTCCCGATGCCGTCGCCCAAAAGCCCGCCGTCACCGCCCTGATCATCGACCAATCCCTCTCTCTCGAGTCCCGCGTTGCCGCACTTTACACGCTCGCTCAAATCGAAACCAACCCCGTCAAGCTCCTCGCCTTCGCTGCCGACGAAGCCCTCAACGAGTTTGCCCTGCGCGCCGCCGCCGACCGCCTGCCACTCCTCGCGCAAACTCAACTCCCCCTCGCGCCTTTCACCGCCGCGCTTCGGGCGGGTTCCTCCCGCCAACAAGCCGCCGCGGCTGTCGCCTTAGGTCGCATGGGCGCGACACCGGCCGCCGCAACCCTCCTCGCCGTCCCCTACACTCCCCCCGCCGAAGAGCGCATTCGCATCACTGAGAAATTCACGATTAAGGGTGGCCGCAAAGCCCTCATGGAACTCCCCGTCACTCCCGGAGAAGAGCTCCGTCTCCACACCATCCTTACCGACGCCGGCGAAGGCGACCCCGCGGTGATGGTGCATACCTCCGGTTTCATCCTGCGCGACGGCTCCCGCCTGGCGCTTGAAAACATGCGTCCTAAATCTGGCCGCATCGGCCCCACCGACGTAAAACCCGCCGGCTACGAAAAAAACTCCGCCGCCCAGAAAGCCGAAATCGGCCAGCCTCTCATCGTCACGGGACCTGCCCCGGTCATTTTCACCGTCCCCGCCGACGCGGTATCATTCTCCGCCGGAGCCGCACCTCTCGGTGGTAAAGGCAGCGAGATAAAGTCCGCCGAAATCTACGCCACCACCAGTCCCTCCGGCGAACCCGTCGATGAATCGATCGGTCCCCGTCACGCCACCCCCAACTCGGGCATCCTTGTCCCCCATCTCGCCGCGCACGCTCTTATCCGGCTCCGGGCGGTGAGAGCCTCACTCGACGCCATCGGCACTCCTGCCGAAGACCTCGCCCTCTGGACCCTTTCTTACCTTCACGAAGCCGCCGCCGTGGATGGTCTTCTCACCAAACTCTCCACCACGACTGAGCCCGCCCGTCGCGCCAAACTCCTCACCACCCTCGCCCGCCTTTACCAAAAAGAAGCATCCTACGACGGCACCTGGTGGTGGACCACCCGTCCGGATACCCGCGGCCCCTACTACAAACCCGTCACCTGGGACGCATCTCCGCGCATCGCCGACGCCCTCGAAGCCGAACTCATCGACACCTCCCTTGAGCAACTCGATTTCCTCGCCCACCTCAACGATTCCCATCGCCTCGGCCTGGATAAACTCGGCACCCGTATCGTGGCGGAAGAACTCGAAGCCCTGCCCACCGTCGACCTCGCCAAAATCGCCTCCCGGAAAGGCGCTGTCGCCAGCACCCCCATCGAAGACATCGTCCTCGCCATGGACACCCTGAAACCGAACCACGAACTCGGGGAGAAACTCTTCACTCAGCAAGGCTGCGTCGCCTGCCACGCCCTCGATACCGGCGGACCCGTGCTCGGTCCCTACATGGGCCAAATCGGATCGATCATGAATACTGATCAGCTGGTGACCGCGATCCTCCGCCCCAACGACACCATTTCCCAAGGATTCCAGTCCGTCGTGCTGACCATGAAGGACGGTAGCACTAAAATGGGCTTCGTATCGGCCAGCACCGCCGACAAAATGGTCCTCCGCGACCCCGCCGGCGGCGTGAGCACGATCGCAACCAAAGACATCCAAGACGAGCAACACCTCCCCATGTCGATGATGCCCGAAGGCCTAGCCAACGCCCTCTCCCTCGACGAACTCGCCGCCCTCGTCCACTTCCTTGCCTCGAAAAAGTAACGACAAACAAGTCTCCCATACGTGGGTCGGGCTTTTTACCCGCCCGCCGTTGCCTCTCAGTCCCTCGGCGATTGAGCGTTCAAATCCCCCCGACGCCGCGCTTAAAAGAGCCCTACCCAAAGCCGTTGTTTCGCAACCCGCGTAAAGTCGACAATTCGCCCCAATCGGTCACCTGCGGCATTGGCCGGGGTGCGGTTCTGCTTCTGCGGCCTGTCAGTTTTTGGTAAGTGCCCAGATGTTTTTGCACAAATGCGTGTCCCCCGAGGACCGCTCCGTCACTGAAATACCGCACCCGGCAACGCAGCACCTCGTGGAGTGATAATTTGCCCCCGGCTTTGATTACCCTCTGCATCGCTGCTCCATCAATTTTCGCCCCCTTTATGGTCGGCGCGGAGCCCTTGCCAAAAAGCGTCTGACGGTAGGTCTTCTGCGCCCAATTCCAGTCGTGTGACCTGCCATTTTCAAGGATGCGAACGAGCCCCATTTGAGCGGCAATCACTCCGGCTACTGCTTCGGCATAGCCACAAAAACGATAGTCTTTGGGATCGTTTACCAGACCCGCTCTCACCGGATTCAAATCGATGTAGGCTGCCATCGTGCGCAGCACCCCGGATTTCGCCTCCACTAGCACGCTCTTGAAGCGTTCGGCCCACAGCGTCCCGTAACGTTGATGGCTACGATTAAACCAAACGGAGAAACGTTGTTTCAGCAGCTTCATAAACGGGGAAAGGTCCCCCATCATCGCAAGTTGCCGATCGCGCCACCCCTGGGCCGACGCCTCGTTCGACTTCAATTGGGCCTCAATCACCTCAAATCGAGCCGTCTGATATTTGGTCGGTTTGGGGTAGAGCACCCGGTAGCGCCGAACCAGTTCGACATCGGAGATCGCCGTCCGCTGCGGCACCCGCACCAGCACATGGAAGTGGTTGGACATGATGACGTAAGTGATAATTTCTAGACCACAATAGTCCGCAATCTGCCCCAGTTGTTTACGCATCACCTCCTTGGCCAAGTCATCCAGCAGCGCCTCCCCATTCACCGTGCGCGTCATGCAGTGATAGACCGCTTCCCCCTCCCCCGCATCCACCTTCATCCGTGCCTGTCTCATCCCCCCACCATCCACCCCATCCATAATTCTACAAGATTAATTAACCCGTCCCTTTAAATAATTGGAAACGGAATCATAACGGGAATTCGAGCTGCCCTGCACGAATCTGGGTCGCCTATCGTTCGCCACGATCTGCTCGCGCTGGACATCGGTGCAGTCGCCGGAAGAGGAAGTAAATTTGCGACCTATCTTCAGAGGCGGTATTCCGCACGGCTTCTGGTGGAAATATCCCTCCAGTCCGCCGGAAGAGATTCTGATTCACCAAGATTTCGCCAGCGGTGTTTCTCGAATTCTCAGCAAAATATAGCTAGTTTATCTATAATTCTAACTCGCGAGAATCTGATGAAATCTCCGCGCTTCACCGCGGCATTTAGAATCGACTGGGGAAACGACGATTCATTCTCAAAATCCTCCCCTCGCGCACTTCCGAACTCCAATCTCGTTCGCCGCGATATCCATCGTATCAATCCCTATTTTCGCTTCGGAAACCACCGATACCCTCAGCCACTCTCTCGACTACTCGCTCACTAAATTAGCGGGCCTCACTTGTTTCTACCTGAGTTCGTTTTCCCGCTTCACGGATTACTCGAACACCGCAGGCGGGTGGGATGACGGATCACGCACCGATTGGACCAGCGGATTCGTGCCCGACCTCTTTTGGCGCTTTTATGAGACAACGGATGACGCCGCTTGGGCTACCCGAGCCACCAATTGGACCAACTCCCTTCAAGCCAACGTTTCCGATCCCGACATAGATCAAGGCTTCCAGATCTATGACAGTTTCGGACCCGGCTAAGAACTCACCGAAAAGTCGGGCAGCGCCTTCCGCTCGAGCCTTGTTGCCGCCGCCAACAACTTCGACACCCAGCGCTTCAACGCCACCATCGGCTGCTATCGATTATGCACAAATCGTTCCCCCAACCGCGTGGGCTCTCCGTCCACCACAGCCTCCACCCCTAAATCCCAATGACCCTATTTCCGAGGTAACATCGACCAAGATGATCAACCTCGAACTCCCGCTCTACGTCGGAGAATTAGAAAACAATGCCACCTTCACCGAGCACGCCGTCGCTCACGCTGATCGCACTTGGATCGAAAACATTCGTGCCGACGGTGACAGTGTCCCCGTCATCGGCTGCAACACCGATGGCAGCGTGCAATACCAGCCGCCCCCAACAACATTGCACCCTCCGGATCCTACCTAATCGCGCGGTCAAGCCCGGGCCGGTTACGGCTACATCTCAACCCGGGCTCACGTAGGCCGACGGTAACAATCTCATGATCGCCTGCTTCGTCGCGCACGACGCTCCTCGCACTTTCCTCTTTCGCGGCATCGGCCCCACTCTCGCTAGCTGCCAAATTCCGCAAACCGCCATCGACCCGATTCCCCGCCTGTTCAATCGGACTGCTCCCCCCCCAATCGCGGAAAACGATGCTTGGAGCATCAATGACAACTCCGCCGAAATTGTGGCAAGCGCCACCAACGTCGGTGCCTTTACCCTCAACTCCGGCACCAAAGTCGCCGCAATTCTGATCGCGCCCGCCCCCGGAGTTTACCCGCAACAGTTGCGCAAGAAAACCAATGCCGCGGACGGCGTCGGTCTAATCGAAGTCCGCGAGGTCCCCATCCCCTCAATTCGGTGATTCCCGCCCAACGTCGATCCATCATCCCTCTGCTCTCAGCACCTCGAGCGGCGGATGATTCGTGACTCCTCGGTTCGAGAACAAACCCGTCGCCAGCGTGATCGCCATGACGGAGGAAAATGCGATTCCCAACGTCGTGAACGACAAGACACTCGCCGTGTTGAAGACGAATTCTGCCAGTAACAGGTTACCCACTACGGCAAGTCCGCAACCGACAAAAGCCGCGAGGGCGCCAAGCACGGCGTATTCCACCAATTGAATCTGCCAGAGTTGACGTCCCGTCGCGCCCAAGGTGCGCAGCAACACCACTTCGCGCAGCCGCTGGAATCGTCCGCTCATCACCGCACCCGCGAGCACAATAATTCCCGTCGCTACGGTAAAGAACGCCATGAACTGAATCACGAACTGAACCTTCTCAAAAATCCCGTCCAGCGTTTCCATGACGAGCTGTAAGTCGATCGCGGATACGTTCGGTAAAGCGGTGACCACTGCTTGCTGCACTTGCGCGGAGTGCTCCGGATCACCTACCCGCGTCGCCCCCACATAAAACTTCGGGGCGGGTTCCAATACTCCGGCCGGAAACACCACAAAAAAGTTGGGCTCCATTCGTCGCCACTCAACCTCTCGCAGACTCGTAATTTTCGTCATCACTGACAGGCCCTGCACATCCCATTCGATTTCGTCGCCCAGCTCGACTTTCATCTGCTCGGCCAAGCCGACTTCCAGCGAAATCGGCACCACGTCGATCTCCGACTCAACCCGCGGCGTAAACTCCCCCTCGATCACTTTTTCCGTCCGCTCATTGAGGCGATCGCGAAACGTCGAACGATACTCCCGCCGCAACGTCCACTCCGCGATATCCAGCGATTTATCGCGCACCACTTCGTTGACGGTGCGTCCGTTTATTCGCGCAATTTTCATTGTCACGATCGGCGCATCGGCCTGCATCGGGGCCCCCTGCGCATTCAGAATTTCACGCAACGGTTCAATCTGATCGTCCTGGATATCAAAAAACAAAAGATTCGGCCGGTCGTCCCCCCCCGTTCCCTCAATCTGGGCCAACAATGTCGAACGCGTGAGCGCCAAGGTAACGATCAAAAACGTGCCCAATCCGAGCGCCAACAGCAGCAACACCGTGCGGTTGTTCGGACGGTGTAGATTCGCGATCCCCTGTCGCCAAACATAGGGGGCCCGCTTCGGCACGAACCGTCTTGCCGCCCAAGCCACGATTTTCCCGAGCCCACCCAACACCGCAAAACTCACCGCCAACATCCCTACAAACCCCAATCCAATTCGCCACGTCGGCGCCTGCAGCAGCGCAAACCCCGTCACTGCCAATCCGATCAGGCCAAAAACAACCCACCGCAACGGATCATTGCGCCCGACCGACTCAATCGACTGCGCCCGAATCGCGACCAGGGGCGAAACCCGCCGGATGGTCAACAGCGGCAGCAACGTAAACAGCACACAAATCACCAAACCGCCCACCACTCCCTTGAGCACCGGCCCCCAAGCAATGAAAAAATCCACCTCAAAGGGCAGCAATTGCCCCACCATCGCGGGCAAAGTCATTTGCACGCCGACCCCCAAGACCGCCCCCACCAAAGCGCCGATGAGTCCCAGCCCCAAGCCCTGCACCAGGTAAACCCCAAAAGCTGTCTGCGAACTCGCCCCCAAACACCGGAGCACCGCCACGGTGGCAATCTTCTGCCGCACGTGCACGTGAATCGCACTCGCCACCCCAATCGCGCCCAAAAACAAGGACACAAATCCCACCAGACTCAGGAACCGATAGACATTGGTGAGTCCATTACCCAGCTCGCGCTTGCGCTCTTCCACCGTATCGACGCTCAAACGCTCGTCCACGAAGCGCTCACGTAGTTCCTTTTCGACTGCGAGTGGATCTCGCTCGTCGTCAAATACAATGTAACGTCGATGCCGCACCATACTGCCCGGACCCAGCAACCCCGTATCTTCCAGCTCCGCCCGGGGCACGAAGACCCGCGGCGACAACATCGCGACGGCCATGGAGTCACCGGGAACCTGTTTTAAGGCCCCCACGACCTTAAACATCTTGGTGCCAAGTTTAACTTCGTCTCCCACCGTCACGTTGAACTGCGCCATCAACGACTCCTCCAAAATCGCGACCTGCCCCCCCTCGGCCAATCGGGCAGGAGCATCAGCCGGCACCGTTTCAAACTTGCCGTAATACGGGTAACCGGGTTCCAAAGCCCGCATCGATGCCAGCCGCGTCCGATTCTCCGCCGTGGGAAAAACGACCATCGTCGAAAGTGCAATCTCCCCCGCCTGTCGCCCGCCGAGGTTATCCAGCGCCTGGGTTAACTCTGCCGAAAATTCACTCCGGGTCTGCACGCGCAGATCCGCGCCCAGCAGCGTCTTGGCCTGCCCATTGATGGCATGGATGAGATTGTGGTTAAACGACCCGATCGCCACCAGCGCCGCAATTCCCAACACAATGGAAAAGGAAGCCAAAACCAACCGCCGCCGCGAAGCCCGCGAATCCCGCCAAGCCATTTTGAAGATAAAATTCATCGCCGTAATCGCCCCATCAACCCATCACCACTTCACCGCTGCGCAGTCGCAGGACTCGGCCACACTTTTCCGCCAGCTCCAGATCATGGGTCACCATCACCAGCGTAGTGCCCTTTTCACGGTTCAGTTCGAAGATCAGCTCCACCACCGTATCAGCCGTCGCTCCATCGAGATTACCCGTCGGCTCATCGCAAAATAAAATTTTCGGCGCATTGATAAATGCTCGCGCCAACGCCACTCGCTGCTGCTCTCCCCCCGAGAGCTGCACCGGGTAATGGTCAATTCGCTCGCCCAATCCCACTCGCGCCAGCAGCGCCGTCGCCATCTTCTCCGCCGCGCGACCACCCTCCCCCCGCAATTCCAACGGCACCAGCACATTCTCCACCGCCGTCAAGGTCGGCACCAACTGGAAATTCTGGAACACGAACCCCACGTGCTCATTCCGCACCCGGGCCCGTTCGTCTTCACTCATCTGGCCAATCGACTCGCCCGCCACCACCACGCTGCCGCTAGAGGGACGATCCAATCCCGCACAAAGCCCCAATAGCGTGGTCTTCCCGCTCCCCGATGGCCCTAAGATCGCCAACGACGCACCTCGCTCCATCTCGAAGCTCACAGATTTCAAAACCGTCAGCATCCCACTGGCGGTAGGATAAGACTTGGTCAGGGACTCGACTTTCAACATCGTATGCACACTCATAATAGGAACCGGGAACCAAATGTGGCGTCTCCTATTGTGCAAATAATGAAGCACTTTCGACTTTTAATCTCTCTATTTATCTTCGTTTTAGCTCCTGCACTCGCTTTTGCAGCGGATAAACCTGTGAATATCCTGTTCTTCGGCGACAGTTTGACCTCCGGTTACGGACTCGACGATCCCACCACGCAAGCATTCCCTGGAGTCATCCAGCAGAAACTCGCCGATTCAGGCCGGTCTTACCGGGTTATCAACGCTGGTCTCAGTGGCGAAACGTCCTCTGGCGGCATTCGTCGCATCGACTGGATTCTCCGCCAGCCAGTCTCCGTTTTTGTCCTCGAGCTCGGCGCCAACGACGGCCTGCGTGGCCTCCCCCTCGATCTGCTTCGCGACAATCTCCAAAAAATCATCGCCCGCGTCCGAGCGAAAAATCCTGAGGTGCTAGTCCTCGTCGCGGGCATGCAGATGCCTCCCAGCATGGGCGACTATGCCCCGGAATTTGCGGCCGTCTTTCCCCGCTTGACGGCAAACAACGGCGCCACACTCATCCCCCACCTGCTCGAAGGCGTTGGCGGCGTCCCTAGCCTCAACCTTCCCGATGGCATTCACCCGACTCCCGCCGGGCACGCCATCGTCGCGGAAAACGTTTGGACCATCCTCGAACCTTTGCTCAAACCATAAGCCTGCCCGCCCCCCATGCTTCGCCTCGCCCTATTTCTTACCAGCACCCTCCTCGTCATGGCCACGCCCGGCTCACCGACTCTTACCGTCGGGGTGTTGTCGGATAACAACACCAGCAACTCCATCCGCGCGCAGAAGGATGACTACGCGGCCACCGCCGAGGTTAATTTCTCCAGCCTCCGCGTCATCAACCGCGACTGGCAGGGCAATCTCGGCTTCAACGCCAGCGCTAGTCACTGGAATAAATTCAGCGGTCTCGACCTCTCCCCGGTATCACTGCGCGCCGGTCTTCGCCGTAAATTTGGCTTCGGCCCCTACGCCCCGACCATGGATTTCGCCGTCGAAGCCGGACGTCGCTTCGCTTCCACCAAAGAACGCACCAGTAACTTCATCCTGAGCAAACTCACCTATTCGCAACGCCTCACGCCGTCGCTCCGTTGGCAAGCCTCCGCCGAACTCGAGCGCCACGACGCCCGCCGCGCCGCATTTTCGACCACGCGACCCATGTTCCGCGTCAGCGCCGACTACGACTTCGACGAAAACTGGCGCGTCTCTGCCAGCCTAGCCCGAGGTAGGGGTGATCTCGTTTCATGGTGCCGAGTCAGTTTTCCCGAATTCGCCGGCACCACCCAGTGGCTCGACGGCATCTTCGGCGGCGACTGGTTCCCCTACCAAACCGTCAGCGAAACGACCGCGGCCCACCTAAGCATTTCCCGCACGCTGAGTGCCCACAGCGCCATTGCCGTGACCGCCAATTTCTCGAAATCAGTCGGCCAGATAAAGCGTCACATTTACTACAACGACATCCTCAGCCTCCAATACCTCCATGCGTTTTAACCCCTTCCTCGCCGTGGTTATCGCAATCAGCTCCACCGCGTCTATCGCCGCGGCCAGCTCGATTCAAGTGACCGCCCAAGATCAGAACGCCAAACCAGTCTCCGCGCTTGTCGTCTGGCTCACTCCTCTCGACGCCCCCCTCCCTGCGCTCCCCGCCCCCGGCAGCCTCACCGCCGTCGTCGAGCAGAAAGACGAAGAGTTTAATCCCTACATCATCGCCGTGCGCACCGGCACCAAGGTTAAATTCCCCAACCTCGACGACGTGCAACACCACGTCTACTCCCTCTCCCGTCCCGCCAAATTCGACATTCCCCTCCACGGAGGGAATAAGACCGAATCCATTGTCCTCGATCAGGCCGGACTCGTTCCCGTCGGCTGCAACATCCACGACTGGATGCTTTCCTACGTCGTCGTCGTCGACTCGCCTTGGTTCTCCCTGACCGATGATACCGGACGCATCACCCTCGCCGACCTTCCCGCCGGACGCTACCAACTTGAAGCGTGGACTCCCCGCCTCCGCAAAACGCACGAGCAGGAAGTCACCCTCACCGACGGAGAAAATTTCCTCGGTCTAGAGCTTCCCCTCCGCCCCGATCGACGCATCCGACGCGCCCCCACCCCCGGCGGCAAAGGTTACTAATCCCCCCCAGCGTCACCGGAGCAGTTATGATCAAGTTTCGCAGTTTCCGCTCCAAGCTGCTCACGCTATTTTTACTCGCCGTCGCCACGACCCAGATCGCGACCTACTTCATCGTCGATGCGGTCAACCAGCGCGAAGCCCGCGCCGAAATCGCCGAAGATTTACGCGTGGCCGCGATCGCGTTCCAACGCGTCACCTCCGAGCGCATTAGCCTGATCGCTACCAGCGCCATTGCCGTCGCGAGCGACTACGCGTTTCGGCAAAATTACTTCGAATTCATCAAAGACCCGCAAACGCTCCAATCCGCATTTGCTTCGGCCAGTGCCCGCATCGGTGCCGACCTCAATGCTTGGGTCGATCTCGACGGGATCACCATCACCGCCACCCCCGCCGCCGGCGAAGAGGACTTTACCGAAACCGTATTTCGCGCCGACGAGAGTGCGGAGGCGCGAGCGTTCGGTTACCTTGAGATCAAGGGCGAACTCTACGCCATCGTCGCGGTCCCGATCCGCGCCCCCGTCATCGTGGCTTGGTGGGTAGTCGGCTCCCGCGTTGACGAGGCCCTCGCGAAAACGCTCCACGAGATGACCGCCATCGAAGTCAGCTTCAGCAACTCCACCGGCAGCGTCGTCGCCTCCAGCCTGCCCGACGCCGCTCGCAAGGCACTGGCGCAAATGCTCCCCAGTCTCCCGGCTGATCCCAACATAATCCACACCCTCGATCTCGCGGGGGATTCCAGCCTCGTCAAAATTCTCCCCACCACCCTCGAGTCCGGCGCGACCTTTGCCACCGCACTGCAATTTTCCCTCGACGAGAAACTCGCCCCCGCTCGCCGCCTCAGTCGGCTCATCCTGCTCATCACCGCCGGCGGCCTCGTCTTTGCCTGTATTCTCGGTCTCAGCTTTGCGCGGCGTCTCAGTCAGCCCATCCAAGCTCTCGCGGCCCACACCCGAGTGATCGCATCCGGCGATTACTCCGCCCGCCTCGAACTCAACCGGGAAGACGAACTGGGCGATCTCGCACACTCGTTTAATGACATGAGCGCCGGTCTGGCCGAACGCGATCAAGTCCGCGACCTCCTCGACAAAAATGTCTCCCCCGAAGTCGCCGCCCAGCTCATGCGTGAAGGCTCCTCGCTCGGCGGCGAAGAACGTAAACTCACCGTCCTCTTCGCCGACCTTCGCGGCTTCACTACCCTCAGTGAGAACATGCCCCCTCGTGACGTTGTCACCTTGCTCAATCGCTACCTCGACCGGATGAGCCAGGCTATCGAAGCCGAAGGCGGCGTGATCGATAAATTTATCGGCGACGAAATCATGGCCCTCTTCGGTGCCCCCGTTCCCGCCAAAGACTGCGCCAATCGCGCTATCGATGCCGCCCTCGCCATGCGCCGTGAATTGGCCCGATTCAACGCCGAACTTGCCACCGAAGGCCAGCCCCCCCTCGCCTTCGGCATCGGCATCAACACCGCCCACGTCATCGCGGGCAACATCGGCTCCAGTCGCCGCCTCAACTATTCCGTCATCGGCGATGGGGTGAATCTCGCTGCTCGCCTCCAGTCCCTCACCCGCAACCCCGACTTTTCCACCGACCTCATCGTCAGCGACGACACCCTCCAGGCCGCGCAAAAGAAGCGTACTTATTCCAGTCGCGACCTCGGCCCCGCTACCGTCAAAGGCCGAACTCAAGTGGTCCGCATCCACGCTATCGACGCCTAATCGCAAGCGATTGTCAGCCCTTGCTAATCCGTGGCAAACTGTCCATCACTTTTGGATATGCGATTTCTCACCGGTCTAGCCAGTTTGCTTACGCTCGCTTGCACCTGCTCCGCTCAGTTCAATGGATCCAGCGAGTCGGGCGGCGGACAGCCATTTTTTATCCCCTCCGCGATTTGGGTTGGAAGTGACCAAAACAACCACTGGACCGATACCGTAAACTGGCTCAATGCCGTCACCCCCGCCAACGACGGCACGGCCTCCGTCTTCATCGCATCCTCCGTCAATGGTTTTGATGAGCGCGGCATCACCTTAGATCTCGCCGCCGACATCGGCACTCTCATCTTCCGTCAAAGCAGCAATCTTCAGATCGGATCCGACTTTTCCCCCGACCGCAGCCTCACGATTCAAAATGCGGTGATCTCCCTCAGCATCTACTACAACTCCGAAATCTACTTCGATCCCAGCCTGTCAGTCTTCGCCGGCACCGATACCGATTGGCAGCTCGGCTACGGAGTCGAACTGGAACTGGCCGGACCATTTCACAGTTCGACTTCGGTCTTCATCGATGGCGGCGGTTCCCTCCTCTTCAATTACGACAATAGCACGACGTTTTCCGGCGAAATCATCCTCATCGGAGGCACCCTCGGCATCGCTAACGATCAAGCACTCGGGACGGCTGAGATCATTTTGGGCGGACTCGGCAACTACGAGTCCTACGCCTCCCTCAAAGCGGTAGACGGGGATCGTAGTATCGCGAACAATATCAGAGTCACCGGCAACTCGCTCTCCACGGAGCCGGATTACGACTTTACCCAGGAGTCGGAATCCCCCGGCGCAAAAAACAAACTCAATCTCCAAGGCACCGTCGTTTTCGAGCACGATACCTATATCGACAACTACGGAGGGATTTTAAGTTTCGAGGGGACCGTCGGCGAAGCTGATTCGCCTTCTCAATTAATCGTCAGCGGCAGCAGTCCCGTAATCTTCAACGGCCTCACCACCGTAACCGGGGGCATTATCGCCCAAAATGGGGTGGTCATCTTCGGCGACGACGACGCTCTCCCCGCGGGCCCGGCCGCCGGTGCCCTCATTGCCGAAGGATACGGCTATATCGGTCTCATCGAAGAGACCGCCGATCAACGTTCGACTGCCTTGGCGAATTTCTTGACCCTGTTCAATCCCAGTATGACCGCCGGCACTATCGGCCTTGATACCGACCCCACCGCGGGTGCCATCAATTCCTAAGCCGGACCAATCGACCTCACCGGGTTTAATCCTACGGTTTCAATCGGCACCGCCACCTTTGCTGAATACACCGGCACGATCACTCCCACGGGCACCAACTACCGCTTCGGCAATGGTGGCGGCTCGCTGCTACTCGGTTCCACTCTCACCGACCATGGCGAAACGCCCCGCGGCCTCGACGTCATCTCGCGATCCGATTCGCCCCTCACGGTCTACATCAATTCAAGTAGCAACAGCTTCACGGGTGATGTCCTGGCCCACCACTCCGCAATCATTTTTGGCCATGCGCCCGGGACGATTCCCAGCACCTCAACGTTTCGCTTCAATGAAAAGGGATACATCAGCTATCAAGACCCCACGATAACGGCGGCAAGCTTCATCAGTCACTTCGACTCCGCGACCACCTCCGGGATAATCGGATTCGATTCAACCGACCGAAATACCAATCGAGTGCTCAACGATCCCATCGATCTCTCCGGTTTTACCGCGACCGATTCGGAAATCTACTTGGGCACCTCGACCTGGGTAAACCTCAGCGGCGTCATCACCCTCCCCAGCGCTAGTACCCTCTACCGATTCACCGGATACAAAGGCGGCTTCCTCAACGTAACGACTGTGCTGGAAGGCCCGAATTCCGTCGTTATCGGCGACAACGAAGTCCCCGCCACCGGAACCGTCCGTAACTCCTTGGGCGAATTTAGTTCCAGGGTCGAGCTCGACGCCATCAACACCTACTCTGGGGGCACTACCCTCGAAGCAGGCCAACTCGTGATCACCAATGCCTCCTCCTTGGGCACCGGGGCACTCACCGCCTTTGGCAACACATACTCCTTCTCCTCAGACCAAGAGGGCGTCCCCTCCCTCTCCCCCAGCTTCTCCGATATCAATTTACCCAACAACATCGTTTTGAGCTCACGGCTTGAGGTGCGGACGCCCCTCGGCCTCACCGATAGCAACCTCGAACTCTCGGGCACCATTTCTAATCTGGGCGGATTACTCAAATCCGCCCACGGCACCCTCTCTCTTTCGGGAACCAATACGTTTAGTGGTGGTATCTTCATCAATGACGGCGTGCTCAGAATCCAAACCGATACCGCCGCCGGCACCGGTGCCCTCGGCATGAACATCCACAACGGTCAGCAAGTCTTCTTCAACTCTACTGCCCCCACTATTTCGGGCCTCTATAGCTCCAAGTCCGACGACGAATTCATGAGCACTTCGACCGGAAGTGTCGAACTTTTCGATGGCACCATTCTCACTATAGCGCCCGCGGCCGGCTACTCCTACGACTTCGAAGGGTCCATCAATGGCGACGGCGGCCTCACCATTAACGGTCTCGGCACTCAACGCCTCTCCGGCAATAATAGCTACAGTGGCGGCACGACCATCGCGGGAGGCGCCACCGTTATCGTCGACAACGCCAATGCCTTCGGTTCCCCGAACATCTTCACCATCCCAGCCCCCGATAACGTGGCCGCGATCGAGGGACCACCGACCCCCAGTGTGACGTTGAACAATGGCACTTTACTCATCGGCGCCGATATCGAACTTCTGGCCGAAATCGACTTCGGCACCGCTGGCGGCACCCTCGGCGGCAACGGGACCCTCAATTTCAATAACCCTCTCATCTTCGCCACCGGGACCCAGATTGCTCCCGGGCAATCCATCGGAAAGTTCACGCTGCAAGGCCCCGTCGAGTTTGCTTCCGGCGGAAAACTCGCCATTGAGCTCGGTGCCGACGGTAGTGGTAATATTATTTCCGATACACTACTTCTCAGCGCCCTCGACATCACCGCGACCGCCATCGATCCCTTCACCGTTTTCGTCTCCGATTTTGATGGCTCCGTCGCCACCAACTTTGACCCCAGCCAGGCCTTCACTTGGAACATCCTCGGTTCAACCGGCGGCGTCACCAACTTCGATACTCAAGCCTTCGCGCTGCTCTTAGATTCCGGCATAAACGGTGTCCGCGGCAGCGGTATGTTCAGCCTCGCAATCGCCTCCGGCACCGTCGATGGCAACCTCGGTACCGACAATATTCTCCAACTCCAGTTCAGCCCCGTCCCCGAGCCCTCGACCTTCGCCTTCCTCGCCCTCGGCCTCACTTTCCTCGTGTTTCAAACCGGCCGCCGTCGTCGCGCTTAAGCGTCGGACTGCTCCCAAATTCAACCGCGTTTGGTGCGGTGCAACACTTCGGCCTTGCGCACCAGATCGAGAAATTCCTGCCGGTAGCCCGTCGGATCGTTGGCCATCCCCGACTCCGCCCAAACGAGCACGCGGGAAAACGTCGTCTCCCCGCGAAAAGCTGAATCGCGCAACAACATCCCGAACCCCGCCACCGCGCTGGCAAATTTAAAGTCAGGCGTCGTCTCGGCGAAGGAAGCACCCCCATCGATCAAGGGAAATTCCCAACGCTCGCTCACGTCTCCATCGGGGGCTTTTGCCCGCACCTTGACCGTCAGCAATTCGTGATTCACCTCCGCGCGCACCGGCGGGTTCGTCTCACTCCCATACCGTAATTCATCCAACCGATTGCGGGTCCCTTCCGCGCTGCGCCCCGCCAACACCACCTCGTAAAGCGCCGTGACGCTGTGCCCCGCCCCGATCTCTCCGCCATCCTTTTCGTCGTTGTTAAAATCCTCTTTCGCCCTGAGACTATTCTCGTAGCCAATCAATCGATACGCGGCCACCTGCGCGGGATTAAACTCCACCTGGATCTTAACGTCTTTCGCGATCGTCGCCAGCGTCCCATCCACCTGGTCAACCAACAGACGTCGAGCCTCCCGCACCGAATCAATGTAGCCGTAGTTTCCGTTCCCCTTGTTCGCTAACTGCTCCATTGTATCGTCTTGATAATTGCCGGTTCCAAAACCCAACCCCGTTAAGAACACCCCCGATTTCGCCTGCTCGGCAATCAATCGGCCCAAGTCGCCTTGATTGGTCGTGCCCACATTAAAGTCACCGTCCGTGCACAGAATCACGCGATTGATTCCTCCTACCACCAGATTTGCCTTCGCGATATCATAAGCGAGGTGGATGCCCATGGCCCCGTTGGTCGATCCCGCTGGCTGCAACGCATCCAACGCCGCGAAGATTTCCCCACGCCGATTCGCCATCGTCGATGGCAACGCCAGACCCGACGCCCCCGCGTAAGTCACGATCGCCACCCGATCATCCGCCCTCAGCTTGCCGACCAGAAGTCGCATCGCCTCCTTCACCAGCGGAAGCTTCTGCGGCGTATTCATCGAACCCGAGACATCGAGTAGAAACACCAAATTAGCCGCGGCCCGCTCGCCCTGCGCAAATTCGCGCCCTTTCAGGCCCACCCTCACCAATCGGTGATCAGGTGCCCACGGTGCCGCCCCCACTTCCAACTACGCCGCAAACGGCCGATCCCCATCCGTCGGCGCGGCATAGTCGTAGTCGAAAGCGTTAAGCAACTCTTCCACCCGCACCGCATCCACCGGCGGCAGTTCACCCTGACTAAGAAACCGGCGCACATTTGCATAACTCGCCGAATCCACATCCACCGCAAACGTCGAAAACGGATGGTCCTGCACCCGCCGCCAATCCGCCTCAGCCAACGGGGCCTAACCTTCCGTCGCTGGCACGTCCTCCGGCGGCATTGCCATGATCATCGGGGCTGCATCCGCAAATCGAATACTCTTCGGTCGCGGGCGTACTTGCTCCTCCTGTTCCGCCGTGCTCGCCCCCCCCCGCCGTTTCAGCGGCAGCTTTGGGCGCTGAGTCCACCGGCAGTGACATCGGCACCGCCGGTTCTGCCTGCAAATCCATTTCGAACATCATCGTCTCCTGCGGCACCGTCTGGGGAAAATCCTTCTCTTGGATCAGCACCATCACCGCAAACGCGGCCGCGACTGCTCCCGACACCCAATAGTACGGAAACTTTACCACCTTGCCGCACGGCATCGAATAACTGGGCTCCAGCTTAAGCTCGAATTCCTCCACCGTCGGCAATGGCTCCGCCCCCAGCACCGATTCCATCGTTTCGCTCAAAGCCTGCACTTCCGCCACCACCGCTTGCAAAGTCGGATCCAATCGCACTGTCTCCGCCACCTTTGCCGCTTCCGCTCCCTCCAATTCACCCAACGCAAAAGCCGTCAGCCGGGGTCATCTTCAGTCAGTTTCAATTCGTTCATTTTAGATCTCCTGTTTGGTGCGCCCTCACACCTTGGCTGCGGTCATCTCTTGTTTGAGACGTTTCACCGCCATATGAATTAGAAATCCCACATTCCCCACCGACAGCTCCGTGATTCGGCTAATCTCTTTGTAGCTGAATCCACTTTGAAACTTGAGCCGAATCACCTCCTGCTGCTTTGGCGGTAACCGGTCGATCAGCGAGAGCACCTGAACCTTCGTTTCGTTCGCCTCCAGCTGTTTTCCCGGCCGCGGGAAGTTCGCCTGCACGCGTTCCACCTCGCCGTCGGCAAACACCCTCACGCGCCCATCCTTGCGTAAGACATCGAGTGCCCGATTGCGGCACACTCGACAGAGCCACTCCACCACATGCCCCTCCACCTTCTCCCACGGCTGCCCCAGCAATTTGACAAAAGTGTCCTGCACCACATCACGCGCCCGCTCCACATCTCCCCCCCAGATACGGGGTCGCATAGCGCAACAATTGCGCTTGGTGGGCGTGCACCGCCTCAGCCACGAGTGGAGGATTATTTTCATGCGTTGATCCGGGGGAATTCATAGTAGCCGGTATCAACTTCACGCCCAGAAAACGGATTTGTTAGGGGAAAATTTGGCGATTCTTCTCCAAACTCGCGGGGCGTCCCCTCTTCGCCCCTTTCCCTTCTAGGCTGCAGGGGGGTCGCCGGCCGCCGACATCCGAGCATCCTCATAGAGTTGCGCGAAAATTGCCGGATACATCGGCATCACAAACAGCAGCCCGATCAGCAGGGCCAAGGTTCCGGCAAGCGCCATGAGCGTGAGAATCACCGCCAGGCCCAAAGTCGTCCAGAAACGCATCCCCACCACTCTCCAGCTCAACTTCAATGCGTCTCCTAGGCTCGCCCCCAAGTCGGTCACGATAACCGGAACCAGCATAATTCGCAGGTAGATGTAGATGATCACCAGCACCGCGAATGCGATCGCGATAAATCCCCCAGCCGCCGCCGGCCCCGAGATATCCGGAGAGGCATTCTCTTCCAGCAAACCCATGCTGCCCAGCGCCACCGCCATCACCACCGCCGGCACAATCGCGAACAACAACTGCATCAATCCGAAACCCGCCAACGTTCCGAAACCGCGTCTGTAGCCCACAAAAATCGTTTCCACCCCGGGAGATTCTCCGCGGATCCGTTCGACGAAATACTGAAACAATCCCGCCGTGATCTGCGGGGACACAAAGAAGCTGGAAAGTAATCCCACCAGCGGAATCAGTCCCGCCACGATCAATATAAAGTAGCCCAGCACCGTGACACCCAAACACGCCCAAAACGCCGATTTGTAAACCTGCCAAGCACGTCCCATGCACCCACTCACCGAGGTCGTGAAACCATTCGCCTGCAATCCCGCCCAGAACCCTTCCGTCGTCCACGCTTCTCCTGCCATCTCGTCATTCGACTGCTCCGAGGCGAAGCTCGGTGCCGTCGCCAGAGTTTCCACCGGGGGCAGGGTAGTTTGCGGGGCCAAGGTTTCCCACGCCGCCCATTCCGTCAGTCCTTTATGCCAAACCAGCGTCTCTCCCGAGATCGTTCCATCGGCGACTAATTGGACAAAATTAGCCTCTGAAACTGGACCCACTCGTTTTCCGTTAACCGCATAATACCATACCATAGCCTTCTGGTGTGGCTCGATTTCAATTGATCGCAATCCTTGAAGAACAATCCGCCCCCGCATTGCCTACTTTTAATGCTTCTTTCGCGATCCTTCCACTCAGCCTCGCTCCCCCTCATTTCCTTCGCTCTCGCCTTCGCCGGTTGTAGCCCCCGCACGTCCAACGTCACCTCCGGCAACGCCACCCAAACCCTGCACCTCGCGATCGACTCCGAACCCCGCGATATCGATCCTCACCTCGTTTCCGCCTTCTCAGATTTTCAGGTCGTCAACGCCCTGTTCGAAGGCCTCACCACCATTGATGAAAATACGTCCCGCCCCATCCCCGCCGCCGCGGAGAGCTGGGAAACCTCGCCTGATGGGCTGACTTGGACATTCCACCTTCGCCCTAACCTCAAGTGGTCCGACGGCGAACCCCTCACCGCCAGAACCTTCCGCGACTCCTTCGCCCGCGCCCTGGCCCCCCCGATCGCATCCGAATACGCCTACGTTCTTTTCCCCATCAAAAACGCTGCCGGCTTCAACGCCGGGAAATACCCCGACTTTGTCGCCGTGGGCGTAAAAGCCGTCGACGATACCACCCTCACCATCGAGCTCGAACGTCCGACCCCCGCCCTCCCCTCGATCCTCACCCTCCCCGTCGCGTGGCCCGTTCCCCTTCACGTGCTCAAACGCCACGGCGGTTCCATCGATCGCAATAACCGCTGGACCCGCCCGGAGAACATCGTCGGTAACGGTCCCTTCCGCCTCACCGCCTGGTCCCCCAACCAACACCTCTTTACCGAGCGCAATCCCCACTATCACAACGATGCCAATACCCACCTCAACGGCATCGCCTTTTACCCCTACGATAACACCGCGAGCCAAGAAGCTGCGTTTCGCTCCGGCCAACTTCATCTCACCTCCGGAATTCCTCTCACCAAGATCGCCCCCTACCGCGCCGAACAACCCGAACTCTTGCGCCTCGATCCATTCCTCCAAAGCGGCTTCATGCGGTTCAATTTAACGAAGCCTCCCTTCGACGATATTCGCGTCCGTCGCGCGTTCTCTTATGCGATCAATCGCCAAGCCCTCGCCGATCACGTCCTCACCGGGGGCGAACTTCCCGCCGGCAGCCTGACCCCGCCCCAAACGGCCGGCTACGACTCTCCCACCAAAATCACCTACGATCCCTCTCAAGCCCGCGCCCTTCTCGCCGAGGCCGGTTACCCCGACGGTAAAAACTTTCCGCCCATCGCAGTGATCTCCCGCTCCCGCGACCAGGACCGCCTGCTCCTTGAAGCCATCCAACAAATGTGGCGCCGTGAACTCGGGGTCGTCGTCTCCCTCATTATGAAGGAGCAACGCGTCTGGCTCGACGACGAAGCGAGCCTCAACTACGATATCTCCAACGCCGGGTGGGTCGGCGACTACGTCGATCCCTACAACTTCCTCGAGCTGTTTTTCTCCTACAGCGGCAACAACCGCACCGGCTGGAAGAATGCCGATTACGACCACCTCCTCGAGGCCGCGGGCGTCACCGCGGATGAAACCAAGCGCAACGCCCTCTATGCTGCCGCCGAACAAAAACTCCTCGAAGAATCTCCCATCGCCCCCATTTTCTACGGCACCCAGTCCTACCTCATTCGCCCCGAGGTCAAAGGCTGGCCCCCCGCCCTCCTCGGTCTTCACCGCTACCAGAATGTCCGACTGGAGCCCTAGATCTCGGACTTTTGGCCCGATTCCTGCCCATGCTTGCCATTCCCCTTTCCCTAAAATAATTTCTTCCCCCTCGTGCGAATCAATCGTCCTATCCTGACAATCGGCGTCGCCATCATGGCTTTGCTCGCAAACGCCATGCCGGCTCAGGACGTCGCCCTTGAACGCGTTTGGCCCTCCTACCGCGACGCCGCGAGCTTCACCCGCCTGCTCGAATACTTCGGCGGAGCGCCCAATGCGACCAACCGCGACGCGATTCGCACCCAACCCGGGAAACGCGCCGGCTACTACTGGCTCGTGCGCTCCTCGTCCCCCCAATCCGTGGCGGACTGCACCATCAAACTTGAGATCCACCGCGACGACCAAACCGAGGTGCAGGTCCACACTTTCCCCTACTCCGTGAGGGCCGGCAGCCACGCCGTTAACGTCGGCTTGACCGGCTCCGATTGGGCTGACCCCGCCGCGCGCCCCATCGCCTGGCAACTCACTCTCCTCGCCCCCAACGGCGCTCCTCTCGTCTCGGAACGTAGCTTCCTCTGGCGACGCGAACCTTAATAATTCTATGGCCGATTTTTTCAACAACTACGACCTCGGCGGATTCTACGACGAGATGTTCGCCGCCCCCGGAGTCCCCCGTCCCCACTACGCCCCGCTCGTCGAACGCTACCAAGCGATGACCGGAATCGGCGAAATGTTTGCGAAACAAAAAGCAGCCGATGAAACCTTCATCAATCGTGGCGTCACCTTTACCGTCTACTCCGACCAAGCCGGCACCGAAAAGATTTTCCCGTTCGATCTGATCCCCCGCATCATCGCCGCCAATGAATGGGCCGAAATGGAAAAAGGCCTGACCCAGCGCATGACCGCGCTCGATCACTTCCTCAAGGATATCTACTCCGACCAACGCATCATCAAAGAGGGCATCATTCCCCGCGAACTGGTGGAGACCTGCTCTCACTTCCGCCCCGAACTCGTCGGCGTCAAACTCCCCCGCAATCGCCACGTCCACATCAACGGCACCGATCTCATTCGCGACGCCGACGGCTCGTATAAAGTTTTGGAGGACAACCTCCGCACCCCTTCCGGCGTCAGCTACGTGCTCGAGAATCGGCAGATCATGAAGCGGGTGTTCCCCAACCTCCTGCGCAACTACCGCGTCCGTCCCGTCGCCGGTTACACCTCCGATCTACTCGACCTGCTCAACTGGCTGGCACCCGAGCACGTGCCCGAACCCACCGTCGTGCTCCTCACCCCCGGCGTTTTCAACTCCGCCTACTACGAGCACGCCTTCCTCGCCCGCCAGATGGGCATCCAAATTGTGGAGGGCAGTGACCTCGTCGTCGAAAACGATAAAGTCTACATGAAGCGCACCAGCGGGCTCACCCCCGTGCACGTCATCTACCGCCGCATCGACGACGACTTCCTCGACCCCACCGTCTTCCGCAAGGATTCACTCCTCGGCGTTCCCGGTCTCTTCGAAGCCTACCGCAAGGGCAACGTCGCCCTCACCAACCCGATCGGCACCGGTATCGCCGATGACAAAGCCGTTTACTACTACGTCCCGCAGATGATTAAGTTCTACCTCGGCGAGGAAACCCTCCTCCCCAACGTCGAAACCTATCTCACGTCCGACCCGAAAGAGCGTAATTTCATCCTCGAGAATCTCCCCAAACTCGTGGTCAAAAGTGTCAACGAAGCCGGCGGCTACGGCATGCTCATCGGCCCCCACTCCACCGCGAAAGAAATCGGCGGGTTCCGCGACAAGATCATCGCCAACCCGCGAAACTTCATCGCGCAACCCACCCTCGCCTTCTCCCGTTGCCCCACCATCTGTGGCGACGAAATGGGCGGCCGTCACATTGATTTGCGCCCCTACATCCTCAACGGCGAATCGATTAAAATCATCCCCGGTGGCCTCACCCGCGTGGCCCTCAAAAAAGGCTCCCTCGTCGTCAACTCCTCCCAAGGTGGCGGCGCCAAAGACACCTGGGTCCTCGCCGACGACCGCGAAATCGACGACGTGCAACAAGTCGCCAGCGTCCTCCGTCCCGTTAAACCAGAAAAGATCTCCGTCTAAACCGTCATGCTAAGTCGAGTCGCCAACCTTATCTACTGGACCGCGCGTTATTTGGAGCGCTGCGAAAACACCCTGCGTCTCATCGACGTCAATGCCCAACTCGTGCTCGACTTGGAGTCACATGATGACTTCCACGATCCGCGCATCTGGGAACCGCTCGTTTACGTCACTGGCGAAGAGAAGAAATTCTTCAAACTCCACGGCAAAATCGCCACCGAAGAAGCCGTCGTTCAATTCCTCCTCTTCGATCGCCAGAACCCCTCATCCCTGCTTTCCTGCGTCGCCGGCGCCCGGGAAAACGCCCGCTGCGTGCGCGATCAAATCTCCAGTGAGATGTGGGAAGTGCTCAACACTTTCTACCTCAAACTCAAAACCCAGGACTATCAAACCTACGTCCAAACCGGCTCCAACGAATACATCGCCGACCTCAAGCTCCGCACCCAGCAGATCTACGCCGTCGCCGAGTCCATGCTCCCCCGCAACGAAGGCTGGTGGTTCTACCTGCTCGGCCGCTACCTCGAACGGGCCGATAACGTTTCCCGCATCCTCGACATCAAATATTACATGATCCTCCCCGATCGCCATCACGTCGGGTCAGCCCTCGACGTGATCCAGTGGGGTTCAGTCCTGCGATCCTGTTCGGCCTTCGAAGCCTTCCGGCGCACGCAACGCGGGCAGCTTAAACTGGAAAGCGTCATCAACTACTTAATACGCGACAAGGAATTCCCTCGCAGCATCCTCGCCTCCATTGCCGCCGCCGAGAACTGTCTCCATAAAATCTGCGTCGAAAAAAACCCCGCCCACACTCGAGCTCTCCTCACCGAAATCGGCTCCCTGCGCGAACACTTGGAAAACTCTGAAGTGACGGCTATCCTCGCGAACGGACTACACGAATATCTCGATAATATTCAAAGTCGGGTTGCCTCCGTTGGTGCTGCCACGGTCGACTGCTTCGTCAACTACGGCCCCGCCGAATCCACCCTCGCATGACCTCCGAATGGACGCCGTGGCGTCCATTCGCCACTTCCATCCAGCTCCGGCCTCGAGTTCTCGCTGAACTCGTCGACGGCGGCCAAGCGTTCCGCTGGTGGCCCCAACCCGACGGCACCTACCTCGGCCAATGGTCGAACCACGTCGCCGCTCTCCGCCTCGCCCCCGCCCCCTCAAGTAGATCGGGCGATCCGCCCGACATCTCTCCGCCCCCCCGTGGGTCGGGCTTTACGCCCGACATCCCCCCGCCATCCCGTGGGTCAAACGATACGCCCGACAACTCCGCGCCACCCCGTGGGTCGGGCTTTACGCCCGACATCCCCGCGCTACCCCGTGGGTCGGGCTTTACGCCCGACATCCCCGCGCTACCCCGTGGGTCGGGCTTTACGCCCGACATCCCCGCGCCACCCCGTGGGTCAAACGATACGCCCGACATCCCCCCGCCACCCCGTGGGTCGGGCTTTACGCCCGACATCCCCGCGCCACCCGATGTCGGAGGAGCTTTCCCGCCCAATGCTCCAGCCTCTCTCGAATGGAGCAGCCCCGCTGACCAAGCCGCCGCACTTGCCACCACCCTCCCCCACTACCTCGGCTTCACCCCAGCCCAAGCTCAAGCAATCGACCAACTCCCTTGGCGCAGCGACCCTCATCTCGCCCGCTGCCTCAACGCCTATCCCGGTCTCCGTATCCTCCACCAGCCGCTCGGCGAAACCCTCCTCGCCTTCCTCTGCAGTGCGACCAAACAAATCGTGCAGATCAAGCAGATGCTCGCCCTCCTCGCCGAGCACCACGGCTCCCCCCATCAAACCATTTGCCCCTTAATAAGTGACAAATTAATCGCGGCAAAAATCCCTGGATTCGGCTATCACCTGCCCACCTGGGATCAACTCGCCGCGTCCTCCGAAGAAAAGCTTCGGGCCTGCCAACTCGGCTTCCGCGCCCGCTACATCTTCGGCACCGCAAAATTTCTGAGTGCCCGTCCCGGCTGGCTCGAAGAAACCGGCACACTCCCTTACGCCGCCGCCAAAACGCGGCTCCTCATGTTGCCCGGAGTTGGCGAGAAAATCGCCGACTGCGTGCTCCTCTTCGGCGGTGGTCATCTCGCCGCATTTCCCGTCGATACCTGGATGATCAAATCGATGGCCCGCCGCTACGAGCTCAGCGATTGGAAACCACCTCAAATCGCCCATTTCGGTCGCACTCACTTCGGCGCTGCGGCCGGCCTCGCCCAACAAGTCCTCTTCGCCTGGGAACGAGAATTCGGTAAGTCCGCCATCTAAACATCCTGCCCCCCCCCATCCAGAGCACCCCTCCCAGAGGGGCATAAACTCCAGCGCGAAAGCCTCGCTTCCCCCGCAAAGCACGACAAGGTGACAACCGAATGAACCGAGTAATGAGCGTCCTTCCGTCAACGAACTCATCGCCATTTTTGATCCACGATCCCGCAACGAGTGCCCCGGCCGGGCCAGCTGAGATTTCTTCAAAATATTCGAGCATGGGACCGCCTATGTCCCACCCCACCTGTTAGACTTCATCCTTCGATGGAATTCTACGCTCACACGGCCAACGACGCAGACAGGAACCCCTTACCCCCAAAGCACTGGGAGCCCCTTTTCACTCCCGACTGCGCGACCCTCACCGACGGACACTGCGCACAATGTGCCGCCCTCGATCCGCGCCACGGCCACCTCAACAAAGTCGCCTACCTTTGCGCCAAGTTCGCCGCCGCCATGTTCCCCCCCGGCCCCGACCGCGAATCCGCCCGCCAATGGGGCCGCCTCACCGGTCTCTGGCACGACCTCGGAAAATTCGCGCCGGCATGGCAGGCCTACCTGAAAACCAAAGCCGACCCACACACCGCCGAAATCTCTGGCAAAGTCGACCACTCCACCGCCGGAGCCATCTTTACCCACGAAATCAGTCGCCCAACCGCTCCCCTCGGGGATCTCTTGAGTTATCTTATCGCTGGGCACCACGCTGGCCTTGCCGATGGCAATTATCTTTTTGAGGAACGTCTCAAAAAAACGGTCAATCCATGGCGCTCCCACGCCGAAGACGCCGGGGTTTCCCTATCCGCCACCATTCCCCTGCCCCCATTGAAACGTCCCGATGCTGGCAACGACGGCATGGCTTTCATGACTCGCTTCTTCTTTTCCGCTTTGGTCGATGCAGACTTCCTCGCCACCGAGTCCTTCATGTCGCCGGCTAAAGCCGAACACCGCCAAACGTGGCCCGACGACATTCTCGAGCGTATGCTCAGCGCGCTCGAAGCCTACTCCGCCAAAAAATTTGGTGCGCCGGGAGCTGATCCCGTCAATCAAGCTCGCGCCACTGTCCGCCAAGATTGTGCCCATGTCGCGCATCAGCCCAACGGTTTCTTTTCCCTCACCGTCCCAACCGGGGGCGGCAAAACCCTCTCGTCACTTCTTTTCGCCCTGCGCCACGCCATAAAAAACAGGCAGCGCCGCCTCGTCTTCGTCATCCCATTCACGAGCATCATCAAGCAAAACGCCGACGTCTTTCGCGCAGTCTTTGCCGACCTTTCCCGCGAACTCGGTCGAGATATTGTCCTCGAACACCACTCCAAATTCGATCCCGCCAAAGAAACCGAGCACAACCGCCTCGCCTCCGAAAATTGGGATACTCCCCTCGTTGTCACCACCAACGTCCAATTTTTTGAATCCCTTTTCGCCAACCGCACTAGCGCCTGCCGCAAGCTCCACCGGATCGCCCGCAGCGTCCTCATCTTCGACGAAGTTCAGGCCCTTCCCTCCTCGCTCCTCCATCCCATTCTCCGAGCCCTGCGTTGCCTCGTCCTCGACCTCCACTCCACCGCCGTCCTCTGCACCGCCACCCAACCCGCCCTCGAACGAAGGGACGACTTCCACATCGGCATCCCGACCGATGAAATCACCTCCATCATCCGGAACGAGACAGCCCTCTTCCAAACTCTCGAACGAGTCCGCTCCGAAAACCTCGGCCCGCTCGACGATGAAACCCTCATCGCCCATATCCTAGAAGCCTCTCCCGACGGCTGCCTGCTCATTCTCAACACCACCAAGGCCGCCCAAACCCTTCACGAAAAACTAAGTCGGCACACCACTACCCTTCATCTCTCCGCCCGCATGTGCCCCATGGTCTTTTGTTTTAGAAAGAAGAAGAGATGGCGCGCAGGGCGATTTTGGGGGAGTGTTGGCAGGATTCGAAGACTTGAGGCAGAGGTCGGTCGGGCCAGTGGTCGGCGCAGATACGCAGCAGCAGGCTGCGCAAAATGGCGAGGTTGGCCAGTGCGTTGACATTGCGGGTGCGCGTCTGGTCTTCGCGCCAGCACATGTCGGGTCGCCAGTGGTTGCGGATTTCGACGCCACCCCAATGTCCGCGGATTAGTGCGAGCATTTGAGCGGGAGTCTTTTCGTCGGGGTCAAAACTACTGGCGTAGGCGCGCTGTTCGCGACTTTCGGTGCCGTCGCGTTTTCGCACCGTGGTTTTATCAACGAGCACAAGGCTGCGTAGTCCGGGGTAGTCGGCTTGAGAGGGCGTGGCGACCGCCACCGCGACTAGCCAGGTGCTCACGCGCGCCCGACTCGGATCGTTCAGCTCAAAAAAGGGGGCGGCGCGCTGCGAGCGCGTTGGGCGAGCGCACTGAGGTGGGGTTGGTTGCCTTTGATCTGGAGCACATACTCGCCGCCTTTTTCCACGATAATGCCCGCGAGCTCGCGGCTGGAGTGC
>Ga0335398_10001832_pt1 | contig 35055 bp, 18 predicted proteins | sample BON03_FD_205742 | JGI IMG/M metagenome (GOLD analysis project Ga0335398, IMG submission 205742) | Freshwater microbial communities from Lake Bonney liftoff mats and glacier meltwater in Antarctica - BON-03 (spades assembly) (version 2) | ecosystem: Environmental > Aquatic > Freshwater > Ice >... | reverse complement strand
GACGCTGAATGAGCCAGAAGATTGGAGAGTTGTCGGCCGAGTCCAGCGCGTTGGCGTCGGCGCCGCCCTCCGTCAACAGGACCTCGAGGCAGCCGACCTGCACCGGGCCGCAACGCGCGGCGGAGGAGGGGTCGACCGGCGTCGGCGCGAGGCAAAATTGGGCAAGGGTCGATTTGATGGGTAAGCCCGAGCCCGAACGCGGATCCCACTTGACATCTGCTTTGGCGGTGTGCCCCTTGCGCAGCAGCGCGCGCACGCTCTCGACCTGGCCGTACGCGACGCAGACAGCCAAGGCGGGCAGACGGCCGTCGAAGATCCCTCCGACGTCGGCGCCGGCCTCGACCAGCGCGCCGACCAGGTCGCCGCGCCTCTGGCGGTGCGCGGCCTGCAGCGGTGACTCCTCGACGCCTTTGTGGTTGACGGCCTGCGCGCGCCGCTGCTCGTCTCCTTGCGCGCACAGCTCGATCACGCGCCGCACCTCCTCGGCGCTCTCGCCCGCCGCGACCGCGCAGTAGACGCGCCCGCTGCATTCGTCCTCAGCGGCGGCGGCGCCGGTGTTGCGGTCGCTGACGCCAAAGCCGCTGCTGCCGCCGCCGTGCGCTGCTGCCGCCATGCTTGTCGGCGAGGGTGAGAGGGGCTCGTTGATGATGCTCCTGGGATGGGGAGAGCGGGCAAACAAGGCGGATTGCAAGAGAGGGATGAGAGAGCGTTTCTCTCTCTTGTGTTTTGGAGGGAGGAGGAGCGAGCGAGCGGCGACGCAATCGACGAGAGACAAAATTGCTTTCCAAGAGCTGTGACGCTTGTGCGGGAAGCGGATGGGGGAGATTGTTTATCGTTGTGAGTGTTGATGTGTGAGAGAGCGCAGGCCGCTTCTTGCTGGCGATAAAGAAGGAGGGTCTGGAAAGGAGTTGAAGCCGCCGCCGCCGCTCCCTCTTCTTTTCGTCGCTTGCGCCGAGCGACCGAGCGGCCGACGAAAGAGAGAGAGAGACGGCTGCCGCGGCCCCGCACCCCCGCCCTGGCTCTTCGCTCGTCGGTCGCTCGCGCGCCCTGCCATACTGCCTCCGCAAGTGGTTGTGTCCTCCCCCTCCTCGCTATCGCTAGCGACCTCGGGTGCAGACGCCTCCGCAAGCCGTCGCGAGAGCCACGCCACGCACGGCGCCCCTCTCCTCTCGACCGAGCGCGCGCGCGTGCGCTCGGACGCCGACGCCGACGCCGACGCGGCGACGACAGGCGACGCCGATGCCGGAGCCGGCGCCCTCCAGTCTATCGGTTTTTTTTCCTTCTTTTCTTATGGTCGACTGACCAGCCGCTAGACCTATGTGTGCAGCGCGTACGCACCCCAACCTGCGCGACCACCTCAAGCCCTCTCCCTAGGCCGATTGTCGCCCCCTTTGCCCTCGCCAACGTTGGCTGCGGACGCGCCCGTTCCTTCTTCCTAAAAAAAAAGCCCCCCTCGTTACGCCGAGTCGTCGCCGTCCCCGTCGCCGTAGCTGTACCGCACGCCGCTCGTCTGCCCGACCAACCGCCACTTGGGCCGCAGGTCCTTCTCGTCGAGCGGCTCGTACTCAAAGTAGCCCTCTGCGCCCCCTTTCAGCACCTTGATGGCGGTGTACCCCCCAGGGGCGACGATCTCCTCCCAGATGAGCTCGGAGCGCTCGAGCGAGTCGTCGCACACGAGGATGGCGCGCGACATCTTGTTTGGGAATGCTTTCTCGAACATCTGCTGGAAGCCCTTGCTGCGGACCACGTCTCCCGAGCGCAGCGTGACGAAGAGCGGGAGGTTCTTCCACCACCACTTTGCGGCCTCGGCGTTCTCCTCGGCCATGCGCACGTCGAGGACCACGTAGCCGCGGTCGTCGACCAGGCGGCGCACGTCTTTGGGCTCGACGTAGGCGACAGCGAGCTTGGTGTCGGCTCCGGCGTCGGCGGCGCGCACGGCGACGGCGGCGCGGCGGCGGCGCGGGGCGGCGGCGGCGGCGGCGGCGCGGGCGGCCGGGGGCGACGCGCGGCGCGCGACGGCGCGCGGGGCCTGTTGGGTGCGTTTGTGTGTGGGGGAGAATGAGATTGGAGTGGGGGGCCAGACGGGTGAGGGAAGCGTGGAAACATGAAGGGGCGCGGCACCCGCCGGGTGCTCTGGGGCGGCGAATTGGGCGCCGGATTGACGCCCAGGCCAAGGCGTCGTGTGGAGACCGGGCAAAGTGTCCCCGCGCGCCATCGCTGAGCGCCCGGCGCGCAAGTTTGTGCGGCGCGCCGAGCCCCACTTGGGAGCCCAGGGGGGAAGCGAACGACCAATCGAACTCACGGCGGAGCGAGCAGAGAGGGCCATTAGTGCTAGCTTGGGTTCGATGACGCGCTCGATTGAAGGGGTGGCGAGACTGGGGCTGCTCGCGGAGAGGTAAGAGGCTGATGGCTGATGGCTGGGAGGAAGGAGCTGGATTTTTTGGTTCTGCCTCTCTCTCCACTTCCCCCCCCTTCTCTTTTTTTCTCGCGTTGAATCGTGGGCCTCTCCTTCCAAGTCGCCAGAACCGAAGCCCCTGACGAGTCCGCGCGTCGAGACCGGCGGCGTTGCGAGGCTCCTTTGTTGTAGACACGCGTCATCATACACACTGTGTGCACAGAAAGAACAAGCGAACACAACAACAACACGTTGGACAGCTCTGCCCGTTTCAAAATGACCACACATGCGTTCGCCTCCTATTTCCTGTCGGAGCACCTGGCCGACTGCTCGATCGTCCTGCGCGCGGTGACGCCTGCCTCCGTCGCCGCCGCTGCACCTGGGGACAAAAACACCGACAAGGCCGCGAAGGCGCCGCCGCCGTCGAAGCGCCTGAGACTGTTTGGCGCGGCCGCCGAAGCAGCCACCGCCCCTCTCCCCCCAACAGCTGTCCAGCAGGAGCAGCGCCTGCCCGGCCACGCGCTGGTGCTGGAGAACGCCTCGCCCTTTTTCCGCGCCGAGCTCGACCGCCTCGGCGAGAACAGCGGAAAGGGCGGCGCCGGCGCCGGGACCGCCGCGCCCGCGCCAGCGCCCGCTGCGCGCCGCGCGACCGCCGCCCTCTTTTCGGCGCTGTCGTCGGCCGTCATTGGCGGCAGCGCGCAGGCCGCCAAAGCAAGCGCCAGGCCGGCCACGTTATCATCGTCGCGCGAGCTCGTGCTGACCGTCCAGCCGGGCCAGGTCGAGGCGGCGCGCCTGGTCCTGGGGTTTATCTACGAGGGGCGCCTGAGGCTGCCGGCGGCGCCGCCAAGCCGCGCGGCGGCGGCGACGGGGGCGGCGACGGCGTCCCCGTCCGTGGCGCTCGTCAAGGAGGAGGAGGAGGGCGACGGCGCGTCGGCCGTGGTGGGCACGCCGGCGTCGGCGGGCGAGGGCGGCGGCTCGGGCAGCCCCGCGCAGCTGAGCGACGACGACGAGGAGAACGACGACGACGCCGACGCCGACGCCGACGAGCAGCAGCAGCGCGGGGCAGGCCCACCCCGCGCCCGCCCGGCGGCGAGCGACCGCCTCGAGCGCCGCGCCGAGCGCGCGCGCCGCCGCGACGCCGCCTTCTCGCGGCAGCGGCTGCTGGTGCACGCCCTCTCGCTCTCGCTCCGCTGGGGCGTGCGCGGCGCGGCCGACGCCTGCCGCGACGCGCTGCTCTCCCTGCCGCTCCCCGCGCTCGACTGGCGCACCGTGGCGCTCGCGCTGGAGCTCGCGCGCGACGAGCGGCGCCGCGTCGAGGCCGCGGTCTCGGGCGGCGGCGGGTCCAGAGCCGACGCGCGCGGCGCGCCGCCCCCTCCTCTGCCGGCCGCCGCCACTGCCGCCGCCCCCGCCCTTGCCCGCCGCCCCCACCTGACCCCGCTCCCGCCCCCGCCACGCCGCAGCCTCGCCCCGCCCATGCCCCACGCCGACGCCCCCCTCAACGACGTCGAGCTCCGCTGCCGCCGCCGCCTGCGCCTCGCCTTTGGCGACCTGGAGCGCACGTGCGGCGAGGGGCGCCGCCGGGCCGCCTTTTGCGCCCTGCCCGTGGAGGCCGCGGTGTACGTTCTGTGCGACGCGGGCGCGACCGCGTGCGGGGAGGCGACGGCCCTGTGCCTTGCGGACGCCTGGGTCCGGTCCTCGGCGGCGGCGGCGGCGGCGTCGCAGCAGCAGACCCACGAAGAGCGCGAGCGGCGGCGCCGGGCCGACGCGCTCGCGCTCTCCGGGGCCGTCCGGCTCCCGCTGCTGCCGCCCCTGCTCCTCGCGACCGCCGCGCCCCGCGTCCCCTGGCTGCGCGAGGCCATCGGCTCCGCCGGGTTTGCGCGCGTCGCGGCCCTGGCCGCGGGACTGGGCGACCCCGCGGCCGCGCCCGTGCTGCGGTCGCAGCTCCGCTCGGCGCCCGCGGCCTGGCTCGGCGCCGCGCGCCCGCTGCCGCCGTGGTCGGGGGGCGGCGGCGGCGGCGGCGGCGGCGCGCGCGCGCCGTTTGCCTCTGGCATTACCGAGGAGGAGGAGGACGGAGGAGAGGAGGGCCAAGGCGGCGGCGCCGCCGGACGCGCGGCGGCGAACGGGGACGGCGCGTTCTGGAGCAGCAGCAGCAGCAGCGACGGGGGGGACGGCGACGAGGACGACGACGACAACGACGCCGACGACAAGGACGACGACGACGACGACGACGAGGAGGAGGAGGGGGACGAGGACAGGGACAGGAGGGAGGAGGCTGGCGAGCGGCCGCACCCCGGCCGCGGCCCCCGCGCCGGGCCCCCCCGCCCCTCGTCCGCCGCCGTCTGGGCAATTGCGCGCTCCCACGCCCTCCCGCCCCGCGCGCCCGCCGGGTCCGGGCCCTCGCTGCTGATTGATTGGCGCCCGAACATCCGCGCGGTCGAGGCCGCCTTTCGCGCGGCGGCAGGAGCGGGGGCGGCGGCGGCGGCGGCGGCGGTGGGAGCGGCGGCCGGGGCGGGGGCAGCGGCGGGGGCGGCGGCGGCTGGGGCCGGCTCGGGCCTCGGCGGCGGCGGCGCTGCCGGCGGCCCCGGCGGCCCCAGCGGGCTCAAGCTGCGCTCCCGGCCCGTCTTCTTCGCGGGGTGGTCGTGGAACCTCGTCCTATACTTCCAGCCGCACAGCCCTCCGCCGCCGCCCCCCGCGGCGGCGGCTCTTCGGGCGGCGGGCGGCGGGCGGGGGGCGCCGGCGGCGCCGGCGGCCAAGCGGCGGCGCGGCCCGGCGGCGGCGGCGGCGGCCGGGGGCCCGGCGGCGGCCAGGGCCGCCGGCGCGCGGGGCGGGAGCGCCGCGCCCGCGCCCGCCGACGGCGCGCGCGCGGGCGGCGGCGGCGGCGGGCCCGGGCGCGCGGCGCTGTCGGGTTCGCAGCCGCCGCCCCCGCAGGGGCGCGGCGGCGGCGCCGCCGCCGCCGGCGGGGCCCGCAAGCGCCGACGCGCCGACGCGGACGAGGAGGAGGAGGACGGCGGGGAGGACGAGGGGCGCGGCGGCGTCGGGGCTGCCGGGGCCGCCGCCGCCCCCGGGCAGCCGGGCCCGTGGTGGTGCGCGCGCCTGGCCCTCGAGGCGGCGCCCGCCCTCGCGCTCGACCCCCCCTCTGCCGAGGGCGGCGGCGAGGACGCGGCGGCGGTGGCGTTTGCGGGCGCCCTGGCGGCAAGAAGGGGCAGCGGGGTGGCGCCTGACGGTCGGCGCGGCGGCGAGGACGGCGAGGACGGCGACGGCGGGAACGGCGAGGGCGGCGAGGCGTGGCGCGAGCTGCGCCTGCCCCCCGGCTCGTTCCTGCGCGGGGGATGCTGCGGGCGCGGCTGCGACACGGGCTTCCGCGGCTTCTTCGGCGGGGGTTCGGCGGCGTGGGAGGGCGGACGGGCGCTCGAACCATTCATTCACGGCGGCGGGGGCGGCGGCGCGGCGGCGGCGCGGCGGCCGCAGACGGCCGACACGACGGCGACGACGCCCGCGTCCGAGCGCGGCGGCGGCGAGAAGGCCGGGTACCTGCACCTGCGCGCGCGCGTGTGGGACGTGCGCTGACAGCAGAGCGGGGCTGCGGTGACGGTTGCACAAAGACGATTGCAAGCGGAAGGGAGGCGCCTTTAACCCCGCCCGACAAAAACCAAAAAGAAGGACAAAGCGCCCGCAATCCGCGACTTCAATTTTCGCTCGCTTAAATCGTCGTGTTTCTAATACGGGGGCGGAGAAGCGTGAGAACATCTCACTGAGATGTATAGAGAAATCGTTGCGCTCGTGTGTTGGTGGTGGTTCTTGTTGCGCGCCTTTCAGGCGCGCGTGCGCCTTGTTCATCCTCACTCCTCGCGCGGCGGCGACCTGTCGGTTTTATTGAGTTTTAGTTTTCGAGGGAAGATTGCTCCGCGTCCGTCGTCGTCCGGCGGGCGGGGGCGGGTGTGTCCGTGTGCGTTTGTTTTCGACATGGGGGGGGCCGGGCACCGTTCCGTCCGAGAGACAAGGGAGAGAGAGAGGATGAGAAGTGATGAGCGCCCGATCGCGAATAGGGGGACCGATGCATGTTTGCGGGAGAATACCAGGAGTGAAGAAAGGAGATTGCGCGAGAACGGGCGAGCGCCCGAAAGGGCGAGCGAGAGCGAGCGGGCGGGCGAAAGGGCGCCGCCGCAAGGAGCGGGGGGGGAAAGAGTGTGCTGTGTTTTTTCTTTGCGTTCCGGTGACGTGGCCCTCTCTCTGTCTCTTGCCGAAGCCGTCCGGAGAATGCAAAAAGAGGGGACTCCATGACACGGGCCGGGGCCAACCAAACAACGATTGTTGCGTTTTGCGTTTCTGCGCAGCGGGAGAAGAAGCCGCAATCGAGCTGCTCAGGCCGCCGCCGCCTCTGCCGCAAGGGGCGCCGTCCGCTCTCTTTAGAGGTTTGCGCCGTTTGGTTTTGTGTGTGCGAACGCGCCCGCGACCCGAGAAAAACAGGAGGACCAAGGGGCAAGACCGCGAACCCGCGACGGCAATACGACGGATGAGAGGGGAAGTCGAGCGTGAGGAGGGAGGACGCGCGCGGCTGAAACCAACACGGAATCGGAAATATGCGCGGACGCGCCGCTAAAACGAGAAACGGGCAAACAGACGCGAGCGAGGAAAGACCGGCGCGACAAAAAAGAGAGGCACAAAACACACGAACTCACCGGCTCATCGAGCGTGCGTCGCGGACGTCGCGGCCGTTGGCGTCGCGGTGGTGGTGCTCGGCAGGGCGGCCGCTGGCGTAGCCCCCGTCCAGGTCGGCGACAATCGTCGGCGCGGCGGGCGCGCCGCCCTCGCCGTGGCCCGCGCTGCCCTCGCGCGGCGGCTGCTGCTGCTGGGGCGGTGGCGGCGCGCCGCCGTCGTCCGCGCCGCCGCGGGGCGGCCCCTCGGCCCCGCGCGGCGGCGTGGGCGAGCCGCGCGGCGGCGGCGAGCGCCCGCGGCGCGGCGAGCGCGAGCGCGAGCGCGCGCGGCGCGGCGGCTCGTCGCGCTCGTCGCGGTACCGCCCGCCGCCGCCGCCGCCGCCGCCGCCGCCGCGCCCCTCGCGCCCGCCGTCACGGTAGCCGCCGCGCTCGCCGCCGCCGCCGCGCTCGTCGCCGTAGCCGCCGCCGCCGCGCGGGCGGTCGCGCCCGTAGCCGCCGCCACCGCCGCCGCCGCCGTAGCGGTCCCCGTCCTTGCCGCCGCGGTCGCCGTACCCGCCGCCGTACCCGCCGCCGCGCCCGCCGCCGCCGTCATAGCCGCCGCCGCCGCCGCCGCCGCCGCCGCCGCCGCCGCGTGTCGACTCGCCGTCGTAGTCGGCGCGCACGCGCCCGCCGTCAAAGTCCCCCCCGTCCATGCGCGCGGCGGCGTCCTTGGCCTCGTCCTTGGTCTCGAACTCGACCACGCCCACGGGGCCGCCCTCGGGGCCGTCGTGCCGGACGTCGGCGTAGGCGGGGCGCGCGCCTCCGCCGTTGTCCCGGACCCAGTCTTTCAGCGTCTGCCACGAGGCGGCGGGCGGCACGCCGCGCAGCAGCACGCGGAAGCGCGGGCCCCCGCCGCCGCGCCCGCCGCCGCCGCCCCCGCCCGCGCCGCCGCGCGCGTCCTCGCGGCCGCGCGCGATCTCGGCGCGCACGCGGCTGCCGAGGAAGCTGGCGCCGTCGCGGCCGCGCGCGGCGTCCTCGGCGTCGCGCGGGTCCTCGAACTCGATAAAGGCAAAGTAGGGGGGGCGGGCCGGGCGCTTGAGGTTGATGTTGCGGATGCGGCCGTACTGTGGTTTTCACGTTGTTTGATGGGCGCGGAGAGGGAGGCGGGGGAGACGGAGCGGGCGGCGGTGAGAGGGTGAGCGGCGGCGGCGGCGAAACGGGCGGCGGCGGCGGCGGCGGGAACTCCCCGAGGCCGACGCCTTGTTTTTTCTGGCGAAGGGGTCGACCGCGCGTCGGCTTGGTGGGCGGTGCAGCCGCGCCGCGCGCGCGCGCACCTTGTGGAAGAGGTCCTCGAGGTCCTCCTCGCGCGTCTCGGGCGGGAGGTTGCCGACGTAGACGCGCAGCGCCATGGTGTCCGTTTCTTTTTGCAGGCGGCTAGGAGACGTGTGAGAGAAGAGGGGGGAGTGTGTGTGTGTGCGAGTGTGTGTTCTTGCGCTCACAGTGACGTGTTCGCGTCGAGGGGAGAGTGAGGCGTTATTGGACGCGCGCGCGCGAAGAGTGAGGATGAGACGAGCGGGGAAGGCATGCACGTTTGAGAGAAGAGGAGGGGAGAGGGAGAGGGGGGGGAGGAGGGGGGAGAGTGGAACCTTTGCGCAACAACCCCCCCTTCCTGCAAGAGGCAGGAGGTCGGGCGACGAAGCGCGGCTTCAGATCAATCCATCACCATCACACCATCTCTCTGTCTCAGTAGAAAGAAGGGGGGGTTTTGCAAAAGAGTCCTCCCTCCTTCAAATCGCCTTCCCCTCTCGCAAGCACCCCAGTCCAAAAGGGCAAACTACTTCCCGCATCCAGGCGGCAGGCACCCGAGCGCGCGCGCGCCGATGTCGCGGCGCGCGGGCGGCGGCGGCGGGGGCGGCGCCTGGGCCGCCGCCGCGCCATCGCCGCCGCCGCTGCTCGCGTTTGCGCGCGCGGCGGGCGTCGGCGCGGGCGTCGGCGGCGGCGGCGGCGCCCGCGCGTTTTCCCCCTCCGGCGCAGCATCGGCCGCCCCGACCTTGGCGCTCAAGGGCGCCGCGCTGGCCGCGGCCGCCGCCGCGTCTGCCGGGTCCCTCTGGCTCGCGCAGCGCGGCGGCGGCGGCGGCGGCGGCGGCGGCGGATGCGGCGGATGCGGCGGCGGCGGCGGCGGCGGCGGCGGCCTCTCCCCCTTCACGGCCGCCGCCGTCGCCGCCGCCGCCGCCGCCGTCGCCCCGGCCCTCGGCGCCCTCACCGCGCGCGCCGACAGCCTCGAGCGCGCCCTCGAGCCCGAAACAGGGCCATTTCCTTCATCCCAATCCCCGGGCTCGTCCGGCGGCAAAAGCGGCGGCGCCCGGGGCAAAAGCGGCGGCGGCGGCGGTGGCGGCGGCTGCCCGCTCGGCTTTGGCGGCGGAGAGGGCGGCGGCGGCGGCGGAAAAAGCGGCGGCGGCGGCCCTGTCAGCCAAGACTGGCTCCTCTACAAGCCGTACGACGTGCCCGTGCGCCCCGTGCTCGCGGTCCTCCACCCGTCCAACGTCGCGCGCATCCTGGGCAAGAACCTCGCCCTGGTCGGCCTGGTGTCGGCCAACCTGTGGCTCTGGGACTGCATCGAGGCAGAGGAGGCCGCGCTGGCGCACGCGCACGGCGGCGGCGGCGACGGCGGGTTCGGCGGCGGCGGCGGCGGTCTCGGCGGCGGTCTCGGCGGGGGGCATCACGCCGCCGGCCCCAACGACGGCGGCCTCCTGCTGCTGCTGCACCCCCCGCCGCCCGAGCGCCCTCCCCTGCCCTCGCCCGGCCCCATCGCGCGGCGCGCGGGCGCCAACGCCGCGCGCGAGATCGCCACGGCGGCGGCGCGACGCGCGCTCGAGGCCGCCGCCCGCGGGACGCTGCCGCCGCGCTGGCAGTGGAAGCTGCTAAAAGAGTTCCGAGACTCGTGCGGCCGCAAGGCGTCCTTCTACGGGGCGGGGCTCGGGCGGGGCGCCCGGGTCGCGCGCTACTTCGCCACGGTGGCGCGCGCGACGGCGCTGGGCTACTGCGCCGAGTGGCTCGTGGCCGTGGCGCTGACAACCTTCGGCGCCGCCCGGGGAGCGTGGCGGGCGGCGCAGGCGGCGCGGCAGCGCGCGGCGGCGGCGGCGCTGGGCGGCGCCGGGCCGTCGCCCGAGCCGCCGGCGCGGCGCGGCGGCAGAGGGGCGGGGGCCTCCTCCTTCGGCCCGGCGCCGGCGCTGCTGGTGCTCCCGACGCCCGAGCAGGAGGTTGCCGACCAGGCGCAGCGGCAAGCAGGAAAGCAGCAGCAGCAGCAGCAGCGGCAGCAGCAGGCGGCGGCAAGGCGGCGGCGCGAGCGCGGCCGCGGCGGCGGCCAGGCCCGCCGGCGCCTGCGGCGCTGGTTTGCCGCCGTGTCGCGGCAGTCGCTCCGCTGCGCGCTGACGTGGCTCTCGGCCGCGGCGGGCGCCGCCGCTCTCGCGGGCCTGCTGGCCACCACGGGCAGCGCCCACTCGACCGCCCGGTGGGTCGGCCTCGCGCAATTCGCGTGCGACGCGCTCGCCAGCAACGCCCTGTTTGCGGCGCTGGGCGAATCCGACGCGGTCGCCGCGGCGTCGTCGGCGGCGGCGCTCGGCGGCGGCGGCGACGGCGACGGCGACGAGGACGACGACGACGAGCACGACGGCGGGGGCGGTGCCTTGCCGGGCGGGGCGCAGCAGCCGCAGCTGGCGCTGCCAGCCGCCGGCGGGGCGCCCTATCCCTGGGTCGAGGCGGAGGAGGAGGGGGTGCTGGAGCAGGCGGTGCAGGCGGCGGCGGTCGAGGCGCAGGCGGCGGACGACGGCGTGACGGTGCCCCCGCCGGCCGACGACACAGGAGGCGACGCCGCCGCCTCTTGATAGAGCGACCACTGTAACGTGTTTGAAGACCTTGTGTCAACGCGGTTGTCAGCCCGCCGGCTCCGAACTCATCCCCCCACGACCGCTCCTCCTCCCTCGCCTGTTTCGGCGAAACAGGAGAGGACGCGAGAGAATCAAACGATCACTCACTCTCTCCCTTTTTGCACATCGCGCACGCGCCATCGCAACCACGCGACTGCACGCAGACGCCAGGAGGGATGGTAGAGGTGGAGGAGGGCGGCGCCCCCGCCGTCGGCGACGAGGCCTACGCCTGCTGGGCGTGCGGCGTCATGGTGCAGGTGCCGCTCGTCCCCGCCGCGCCGACGGCGACGATCGCGCCTGCAGCGCCGACGACGACGACGACGACGCCGCCCAACCCACCGCCGCTCTCACGTCTCGTCCTCGCGCGCGCCTATGCGTGCGGCTGGTGCGGCGCCGTCAACGATTCGGCGCTGCGCCCGACGCACCCGCCTGGGGCGCGCGGGGAGGCGCGCGGCGCTGCCGCTCGGTATCCGGGCTTTGAGGGCGGCGGCGGCGGCGGCGGCAATCAACAAACCCACGACGACGACGACGACGACGACGACGACGCCAACGGCAAGCGGCGGCGACGCGGCCCGCGGCGAGGCACGCGCGCCGCCGCCCTCTCGGCCGCGGCCTTTGCGCTGCGCTACGCCGCGGTCGCCGCGGTCGCCGCCCTGGTCGCCGCCATCGTCTGCGGCGGCGTCGTCTTTGTGCTGCCCGCCCTATACACGCCCCGCGCCCTGCCCCTGAGCTGGCGCGCCTGGCCGCCGCCGCCGCTCCCGCCGCCGGCCGACTCGCCGCCCCGCCTCCGCCTCCACACCCTGCTCGCCCTCTGGCTCGCGTCCAACGTCGCCTTTCACTACGCCGCGGCCGCCTCCGCCGCCCCAGGGGCCGTGCGCCTCTGCTGCCCGCCGCCCGGGCGCCTGCCGGGCGAGGGGCACTACGCGCGCGGCGCCTGGGCGGGCTGGGCGTGGTGCGGCCGCTGCCGTTTCCCGAAACCGCCGCGCGCGTCGCACTGCCGCCAGTGCGGCGCCTGCGTCGTCGACTTGGACCACCACTGCGTCTTCCTGGCGGGCTGCGTGGGCAGGGGCAACCTGCGCGCCTTTTTGCTGTTCCTGGGGTTTGTCTTTGGGGCGTGCGCCTACGTGGCCGCGCAGACGACGCGGCTGCTGGCGAGGGAGCGGCTCGCCGTGGCCGCGGCGCTGTCGCCGCCCGGGGGTGCGGCGGCGGCGGCGGCGGCGGCGGCGGCGGCGCTGTCGGGCGGGGGCGGGGGCTGGGCGTTGGGGGGCGTCGTTTTTGCCGGGGGCGACGAGGCGCGCCTGGGCTCGAGGGGCGTCGCCGCGGGGTGGCCGCCGCCGCCGCCGCCGCAGCCCGCCCTCGCCCTGCCGCCGCCGCCGCCGCCTGCGCGGGGATGGGCCGCCGCCGTCGGGCCCGCGGGCGAGGCGGGCGCCAGGCGCGCCGGGGCTTTGGCGCTGCGCCTGTCGCTCGGAGCGTTTTCTGCCTTTGCGGCGGCGCCGGCGCCGCTCCTGGCCGCCTTTTACCTGCTCGCGCTGGCACTGGCGTCGATGCTGGGCACGGGCGTCCTGCTGTCCGGGCAGCTGGACTATTTGTCGCGCGGGACCACGTACGTGGGCGAGCTCAAGGCGCAGCAGCGGCAGCAGCAGCAGCAGCAGCAGCAGCAGTGGGGGACGAGCGGGGACGGCGTCGGCGGCGGCGGCAGAGGCAGAGGAAGGTGGGGCGGGGCGGCCGCGGCGGCGCGGCGGCGCGGGCGCAGGCTGTGGCGGGCCCTGAGCGACGTCATGGGCGAGGGCGGGCCCGCCCGCTGGCTGCTGGTGCCGCGCTGGGACGCGCCCAACCTGGCCGTCTTGCCGGGCGCGGCGGCGGACGGCGGCGGCGGCGAGGGCAAGGGGGAGTGAGCACGTGGCGCGGCAGGGGCGGCGGCGGCGGCGGCGGGCGGCGCCGCCCAAATCGTCGCCGTCGCCGCGCCGTATGCATCTGCTTCTTGCTGGTCTGATCCTGGAACAAAAACAACGACGATCCTTTCGTCTTCTCTCTCTCTCTCCCCGCATCACTCGCCGTCATTGCTCTGCTGGAGCTGGAGCAGGCGCATCGACGACGCCAAACCAAAACAGGAGCAAACGACGCCCCTCTTCACCAACGGGCACCAACGTGAAGGCCCCCGCCGATCACGTCGATCGGTCGCTCTCGATCCGCCCGCGTCCCATTCTTCCACTCTTTCAAAGCCCAGCCCCATCCAGCGCGCGGAACCCGATCGGCGGCGCGATCGAAGGAAGAGCGGCGGCCGCTCAACCGCCGGGCCGCGAGCGCGCGCGCCGGCGCCGCTCGTTCGCTCGCGAGCCGCTGTCGGCGCTCGCTGCCGCGGCCCTCCCCCTCTCCCCGCCCTCCCCGAGCTGAAGCCGCGGGCGCGTGCCGACGCCTGTCCACCGCTCTCTCTGCGAACCAAAGAAATAGAATGGAGCGCGTCCGAGCCGCCCTGCGCTCGGCCACCGGAGGCGGCGCCGGCGTCGACCGCGACGGCGACCGCGACGGACTCGGCGGCGGCGGCGCCGGCCTCGCCGGCGGCCTCAACAGCAGCCACAGCAGCGGCGCCGGCGCCGGCGCCTACCCGCCGCTCGCCCCGCCCCCCGCGCCGCCGCCCCTCTTCGCCGCCGGGCGCGCCGCCGCCGCCGCCTACACCCGCGCCGCCCCCCGCCCGTCGCTGCTGGCGGGCGGCGCCGGCGGCCGCTCCTCGTTCGCCACGGGCGTCGAGCGCTTTGGCGTCCAGAGCAAGGGCCTCGCCTACTTCCGCGACCCCTTCCACTCGATGGTGTCCCTGCCGACAGGGCGCTTCTACGCCATGTTCTTCGCGGTCTACCTGGCGCTCTACGTGCTGTTCGCCCTCCTTTACCTCTCCTTCAGCGATCGGTGCATCAAAGGGCTGGAGGGGAGGTTTTCGCACGCGCTATGGATCGCCAGCCGGACGGCAGGTGAGTGCGAGGTTTTTTATCGGTTTTTATCGGTTTTTATCGGTTTTTATCGGTTTTTATCGGGTGCTTGTTGTTATGTGGCCTGTTGTCCGGGAGGAGGGGGTGGTTTCGGACGGGCTTTTGTTTGCGGGGGTGCTTTTGCGAGGGAAGAGATCGTTTGGCTGAAGGAAAGACAACGCGCGACTAATCGAAAACAAAAAAAACTGCCGCGACGCTGCCCTCGTCCCCCGCCCCGGCCGCCATTACACACCAACGAACGCCGAAACACCAACAACACAACACGCAGCCACCCTGGGGTACAGCGACCTGCTTATGCCCCTGCCCACCTGCCCCTGGGTCAACCTGCTCGTCATGCTCCAGGTCATCACGTGCAGCCTAATCAACTTCATCATGCTAGGCCTCGTGTTTGCGCGGTTCTCGGCGCCGGGCAAGCGCGCCCGGTCGATCCGCTTCGCGCGGTACGCCGTCGTGCGCAGGTGGCGCGGGGGCTCCGCGCCGGCGTCCGGCGCGCAGAGCGCCCTGTCCGTCGCCTCGGACGCCGCCGCGGGCCTCGACGCCCAGCAGCAGCAGCAGCAGCAGGGCCAGCAGCATTCTCACCAGCAGCACCAGAATCAGCAGCAGCAGCAGAATCAGCAAAATCACCAGAACGCCCACCACCGGCAGCACCACCACCCCCACCACCACCCACAGCACGAAATCTGGTGGGCCGTCGAGGTGCGCGTCGCCAACCTGCGCAAGCACACGCTCCTGGCGCCCGACGTCCGCATGTTTGTCGCCTCGCTGGACAGCGTCGACCCGGGCCGCTTCGCCCTGGACCAGCTCGAGGTGGAGGCGCCCCAGCGCCAGCTCTTGGCTCTTTCCTTGGGGCTGGCGGCCACCGTGACGCACGTGGTCCGCCCCACGTCCCCGCTGTACAACCTGTCGCTCGCCGAGATGGAGGCCCGGCTGTTCGAGTTGCTCGTATTTGTCGACGGCACCGACGCGATGACCTCTCGCCAGATGCAGGCGCGGCACAGCTACAGCCTCGGGGAGGACGGGGTGCTCGCGGGGCGGGCGCACGCGGGCATGCACCTGGGCCTCAGGAGGGGCGGGAAACTGGGCTTGGACTTTGCGCGGTTTGACGAGACGGTCCCGGAAGAAGAAGGCGGGGGGGGTGGAGGGGGCGGCGGCGCGGTGGCGTCGGGCGTCGAGCTGCGGCACCTGACGTTCCGGCGGCTGGCAGAGGCGGAGCGGCGGGCGGCGGCGGCGCGCGGGGGCGGCGGCGCGGCGGGCGCGGCGGCAGAGGCGGCGGCGCGGGCGAGCGCGAGCGGAGCAGGGCTCGCGCCAAAGCCGCCGCCGCCGCCGCCGGTCCCGGCAGCGTTTGTCGCGGTCGAGATGGCGCGCGCGGGCGCCTCGCCCCACTACAGCGGCAGTAGTGGCGGCGGCGGAGCGCGGCCTTCCGGGGGAGCGGGAGCGGGAGCGGGCGCAGGAGCGCCCGCTGCCCCGCCTGCGCCGCCGCCGCCGACGGCCGCGCCGGCCGCTGTGCACAACCCCTTTGCGCCGCGGCCGCCCTTGCCGCCCTCGAGCGGCGGGGGCGGGGGAGGGGCGAGGAGCGCCGCCGCCCCGTCGTTCAGCAACGTGCACCTCTAGAAATGATGATGATCATGATGATGATCGCGACGACGACGATGACGATGTCCCGTTTCATTCCTACACCATTCGTGATGCAAAGCAAAACAAGTCGACTCGCCTAATCGCGCCCCGCTCTCACGCCGTCGCCGCCGCCGCCGCCGCCCCCGCCCCGTTGTTGTTGGCCTCGGCCTCCTCCCTCTGCCGCTCCCGCCGGCTCACCTGGGCCCACCGCTCGAGCACCCGCGCCGGCTCCCCCTTCTCCTGCGCCTCCCGCGCCATCGCCACCCCCTCCCCGGGACTCCCGGCCACCCCCGCCGCCGCCAAGGCGTACCCGGCGTTGAGCACCAGCGCGTCCGCCACCGCCGACCGCTCGCCAGAGAACGCGCGCCGCAGGATGGCCGCGTTGTCGGCCGCGCCGCCGCCGGCAAGGTCCCCGACCTCGCACCGGGGCACGCCCACGTCGCGCGGGTCGGCCCGGTACCGCCGGATTGTCGGCTCCCCCACGGGGTCTCCCGCGTCGTCGACCGCCTGCTCCACCTCGACCACGTCCGCGGGGCCCATCGGCGTAAGCTCGTCCAAGCCCATCGAATGGACTACGAGAGCCTTGCGCACGCCCAGGCGCGCGAGCGCCCCCGCCATCAGCTCCGACGCCGAGGGGTCGTACACGCCCACGAGCGCGCGCCCGGCCCGCGCCGGGTTCAACAAGGGGCCCAGGATGTTGAAGGCCGTGCGCACCCCCAAGGCCGAGCGCACGGGCCGCACGCGCGCCATGGCGGGCGAGTAGCGCGGCGCGTACATGAAGCCGACGGACGCCTCGTCGACGCAGGCGGCCACGCCCGTCGGTCCCAGGTCCATCGCCACCCCCAGGGCTTCCACCACGTCGGCCGCGCCGCACAGCGACGAGACCGAGCGGCCGCCGTGCTTGGCCACGCGCGCGCCCGCCGAGGCCGCGACCACGCACGCGCCGGTCGAGATGTTGACCGAGCCGACGCCGTCGCCGCCCGTGCCGACGATGTCGAGCAAGGAGGCGGCGGCGGCGGCGCGGGGCCGGCAGCGGAGGCCCGAGGCGAGCAGGGCGCGGGCCATGCCGGCGACCTCGGCCGGGGTCTCGCCCTTGGCGCGGAGGAGGGCAGCGAAGGCGGCGGCCTGCTCGGGGACGAAGGCGTCGGTGAGCATGGCCTGCGGTGTTTAGGGAAAAAAAAAACAATGGTTCGATGGTTCTGGGGGAATGGGGGGGCGCGTGTGAGCGGGACGGAGCAAGAGCCGCGGGCGACGACGGCGACGGCGACCGACGGCGCCGATCGACGACGACAAAACGCACCTTGACGGTGCCCTCGGCCTCCTCCTCGGTGAGGTCCGCGCGGTCCATCAGCTTCTCGAGGACCTGATGGTACGGTGTGGTGTGTTATTGGTCGGTCGAGGGGGGTCAGCATGCCAAGCAGGCGGGCGCGAGTGAGGGAAAAATCTTGCTTTGTTGGTCGAACGCGCACCTGCTTCATGGACAGCGCCCTGGCGGCCACGCGCACCCGCCTCCGATGCGAGGGCAGGGGTACTGCCGCGGCGGGCGCTCGCGCGGCCCGCGAGCAGGCGCGCGATTGCATTTCCTGTCGCGTTTGCAAAGAGTGGACGTCCCCCGTCGTCTCTCTCTAATTCGATCCGCAGCAGCGCTCTCTCGATGTGATGAAGATGCGGTGAATGTGTGAGTGTGGGTTCTGGCAATGCGTGATCGCGGAGGTTGCGTCGGTTTACACCGGGATTGACAAAGCGCGTCGGCGTCTTCGCGGCGACCGCGCCGCTCGCTCGGAAGCCCCTCCCTGTGCAAAACGACGCAAGCGGCCCGCGGCGTGCAAAACGGCCAAGGAAAGGCCGCGCCCCCGGATCGCTCGCTCCATCTCTCACTCGTGTTGCACTCCCCTTGATGCCTGCTGGACGCACACACACAAAACACCCACAGCGCGCACAAAGCACAAATCCACAAGCGTCCGCCCCTGCCTCTCCCTCCCCCTTTTTCCCCCTCTCAAAAAAACAAACAAACCGGAATCACCCGATCGCCCGGAACAGGCCCAGCAGCTGCACCAGCCCCAACATCACCTCGACCAGGATGAGCGCGATGATGATCACCTCGAGGTGCGACGTGTGCGAGTGCGCCTGCTGCTCGCGCAGCATGTCCAGGATCTCCTGCAGCACCTGCAGCCGCGCGTTGAGCACGTCGACGCGGCTGTCGACCTCGAGGTAGGCAAACACGGCGTCGTACAGGCGCTGGAGGTCGTCCGGCACGTCCCAGAAGTAGTCGGGGTTGTCGAGCTGTTGTTGACGTGTTGTTACGTGTTGTTGTGGTGGTTGGTGGTGGCGTGGCGGTTGTGGGTTTTGGTTGTTTGTGTTGGCGATTGGTTGTTGGATTTGTTTTTGTTTGTGTGGCGGCGGTTGTGGGTTTTGTTTTTTGGGGGGGGGGGGGGGGGGTGGGGAGGGGGGGGGGGGGGGTTTTTGGAGCGAGGCGGTTGGTGGTTTTCGTCCATCTTGCGAGGAGAGGAGGGGGCGACGGCGGGCGTGTGAGAGAGAGGGCGAGCGCGCCGTCCCTCGCCGTGGAGATCCCCTTTCCTCCGACGACATCCGACGACGACGATGACGCAGGCGACAACCGACCGACCCGTTGCCCTCGCGCTCCCCTGTCTGCCCAGCGCACGCACGCGCACGCACTCGCAACAACAAACAACTCACCACCGGCGACAGCAGCGTCACCTCGCTCCGCAGCATGAACACCCGCCCGATCAGCCGCGCCACCTCGCGCGGCGCCAGGCGCACCGACCCCTCCTCCGCCAGGGCCACGGGCAGGTGCCGCGTCGCCGCCACCAGCTCCGTCACCCGCGCCTCGTAGACGCACAGCTTGGTGGATTGCGCCAGCGCGAAGGCGATAGCCAGCTTTACCTGGGGTCCCGAGGCCGCCTGGCGCCGGGTGATGGTGATGACGTCGTTGGTCATGCTCGGGGGCCGGGCGTCAGAGTAGGCGAACTGGAAGTGGTCGGCCTCGCGCCGCGCGTCCGGCAGAAGGCCGCCGGCCTCGCCGCGGGCAGCGGCGGCGCGGGCGGCGAGCGCCGCGCACGCCTGCTCGCGCTCGGGAGAGAGGCCCCAGCAGACGACGCAGCCCCAGTCGAAGAAGAAGGCGTCCTCGGGCCACTGGAGGACGCTGGGCTTGGCGGCCTGCTGCTGCTGCTGCTGCTGCGGGGCGGCGGGCGTCTGCTGCTGCTGCTGCTGCTGCTGCTGCTGCTGCTGCTGCTGCTGCTGCAGGCCGCCGGGGCCGGCCTGGCCGCCGCCGGACGGCGGCGACTGCTGCTGCTGCTGCTGCGGCTGCTGCTGCGGCTGCCCTTGCTGCTGCTGCGGCTGCTGGAACGGCAGCGCCAGGTAGTGCTGCGCCGCCGCCGCCGCCGCCGCCGCCGCCGCCGCCACGGGGTCGCCGCCCGCCGCCGCCGCCGCCGCCGCCGCCATGGCCAGACGCTGCCGGGGACCGGGCACCACCACCAGCGGGCTCAGCTGCACGTGCAGCACCTCGGCGTACTCCTTGCGGGTGGCCGAGGGGGCCTCGGCGCGCAGGATGCTCTCGAGGGCGGCGCGGTCGAAGGCCTCGGCGATGCAGATGACGGTGACGCGGCCGGCGGGCTCGGGCGGCGGCAGCGGCGGCTGCTGCGGCGGCGGCAGCGGCAGCAGCTGCTGCGGCAGCGACAGTTGCTGCTGCTGCTGCTGAAGCTGCTGCTGCTGGAGCTGCTGCTGCAGCTGCTGCTGCTGCAGCTGCTGCTGGAGCTGATACTGCTGCTGCTGCTGAGGCGGCGCGGCCGCCACCATCGCCCCGCCCGCGTAGAAGGGCGCCGGCGCCGCGCCGCCAAACAGCGGAGGGGCCGCGCCACTGCCGCTGCCGCTGCCGGCGCCGCCCGCCGCCGCCCCCCCTGCCGCGCCCATCATCATCGTCGGCCCCCACCCGCCCGCCGCGGCCGGAAAAAAGGGCGCGGAGGGCATCACGGGCGTGACGGGGCCGTAGGCCGGGAGCGACAGCGCCGACCATTGCAGCATCTGCTGGTGCTGCTCGTGCTGCTGCCGCGCGGCCAGCGACGCCGCCCGCGCGGCCTGCGCGGCGAGCGCGGCCGCCTCCTCGGCGTCCTCGTCCAGGTCCTCGAACAGGGAGGCGGGCGGGCCGCTGGGCGGGGGCAGCAGCACGCGCTTCTGCTGGCGCGGGGCCGCGCCCAGCAGCGACAGCAGCTGCTGCTGCCGCGCGCCGCCGCCGCCGCCGCCCGCGGGCCCTGCCGCAGCCATCATGGCAGCCGGACCGCCGACAAAGGGCGCGCGCGCGATGGCCGGGACGTGCGCGTGCGGGTGGGACGGGTGGTAGTTGGCGAGGAGGTGGTGGTGCGGGTGCTGCTGCTGGTGCTGCTGGTGCTGCTGCTGGTGCTGCTGCTGCGCCGCGTAGGCGCTCAAGGGGGGCGGCGGTGCGGGGGCGAGGAGCGGGGGCGGCGGCGGCGTGGGCGACGCGCCGCCGGCGTCGCCGCCACTCCCGCTGCCGCCGGCCGCGGGCCGGGGGCCTCCCGTCGTCGTCGTCGTCGATGGGGACAGCCCGCCCGGGGCCGTGGTGGGGGCGGCGATCGAGGACACGGCGGCGCCTGCGCTCGCGGGTGCTGCTGCTGCTGCTGCTGGTGCTGCGGGTGGTTCCGGCGGAGGAGCAGCTGTTGATGCTCCTGCACTGTCCTGTTCGCGCTCCTCGTTGGTGATCAGCACCTCGCGCAGCTCGGCCTCGGCTGATGCGGCGTTCTGCTGCTGCTGCTGCTGCTGCTGCTGCTGCTTCTGCTGGCGCCCTTTGCCGCCACCGCCCTTGGGCGCCATCGCGTTGGGCGCGTCTCAAAGAAGGAGGCAGTCGAGACGCAAGGATTTCTGCCTCTCTTGTGGCGCTTCGGATTGTTGCAGCGAGCGAGGAGGACTGAGTGATGGTGTACAAATGCTGAGGGATGTTAATACGCACGCGCTTGCGACGAGAGAACAAAAGGAAGCGTCGCCGACACTCGGGGGCATCACGCGCGACGCCGACGCCGACGCCGACGCCGACGCCGACGCGCGACTCAAAATAGAAAAGAAACAACTGAAAGAAAACCGCCGACCCTTTACGCCCCCCCACAAACAAATACTACGCCCCCCGCTGCGCCGCCTCGGCCCGCTGCTCCCGCAGCCACTTGGGCGAGTAGTCCGCGGGCAGCGCGTCGATCTTGGCCGCCAGCACCAGGTCTGCCATCGTCACCCTCTGGCCCCCCTCGTGGGTCGCGACCACCACCTCGACCCGCCGGAAGTCGGTCAGGTGCAGGTCCGGGTGGTGCCCCTCGCGCTCGGCGACCGCGCCCACGCCCTCGAAGAAGCCCAGGGCCGCGAGGAAGTTGCGCGCGACGAAGGCGCGAGACAGTGACGCGCCGTCGGGCGCCAGGCGCCACGCGGGCAGCGCGGCCAGGAGGCGGGCGAGCTCGGCCTCGGGCACGGCCGGGGTGTCGCTGTGTTGTTCGCGTGTTTGTGTGTTTGTCGTTTGTCGATGTAGGTTTTGCTGTTTGTGAGGGAAAGAAGAACAAAAAAAGCGCGATCGCGGCCGCTCTCCCCCCCGCCCGCAAAAAAAAGCAAAAAGTGAAAAAACGACTCAACGCCGAGCACCCGTGGACGGAGCACGACTGCCCGCGCAGGTGGTCGGCGCCGGGCCCCGTGAAGAGCGCGAGCGCGTCGACCTCGGGGGCGGCCTTTGCGACGGCGGCGGCGGGGGAGGCGCCCTCGCCCCCTGCTGCGCCGCTCATCGCGGCGCGCCGGGCGCGGAGCGGCAACGGCGGCGGGCGCGAGCGGAGAGGGGTGGCCGCGGCGGCAGCCGCCGCGCACCGGCGCAGGATCAGGTGGTGGCGCGCGAGGATTCTCATGTGTTTGAGCTCGGAGGCTGGCTCGTTGTGTGAGAGGCTCTCGCCGAATCCACTAGAGCATGGCCGACGAGAGCGTTGGTTTTTTCGGGAGCGTCTTACGAAACGTTTGGAATGTGAGGCGTTGTGTGCGCGCGCTGATTATGAAGCAGGAGTGACACCGAAAGGCGCGCGCCGCGTGTGGGGACGCGGCGCGCGCCTTTTTGGGTTGCTTGACGCTCGAGCGCGGCGAAGTGCGCACTCGAGCGCGCCGAGTGCCGGGCGTTGCCGCCGACGCGCCCGCCTCGCCGGCGCCGCCGCCGTCCGCCGCTCAAAGCGTTCGGCGTGGGCTCCTCCCACACACACCCACAGATTTTCTCCTAGCAGCAGCGCACGCGCGTGACATAGACCTCCTGCCGCACGCGCCTCCCTCTCGAGCTGGGAACGAGAGTTAGAGAAGACTGAGAGACCGAGGCGGACGTGCGGCAACCCACGGAACGAGGCGTGACGACCTTTTCAACCCTCGCTGTGCCCGCCCTCCAGCGGCCCCCTGGTTCGGCCGGCGCGCCGCGCCAGCAAGCCCTACTAGGCAGAAGCAGGCGACCATCATGGTGAGTGCCGCCTCTGCGTCTTCCCTGTGCTGTGGTACCGCGCGCGCGCGCCGAGGCAAAAAACCAGACCACGCCCCCTCGTAAAGACCGAGAGAGAGAGAGAGAGAAAAAGACCGAGGGAGGGGGGCGGGGGGGGGTCCGGGAGCCTCGGCTTCTTTCAGCGCCTCCCCGCGCCCCAGCCTCCCGCTTGAACCCACGCGATCGAGTCCGCTCGCGTACAGGGCACCGAGATCCACCCAGCCGCCAATGTCTGCACGTTTCTCGCGTCGGACGACCCCGAAAAAGCGCTTTAGCACCCCCTCCCAACAACCCAAAAATAAAAATGCGTCCGAGTTTTTGCCGGGGACAGGGCACCGAGATCCACCCCCCGCTGTTTGCGCGGCCGCCTCTCGCTCGGCGGCCTCTTTGTCTCACTCTCTCACATGCGCGCACGTCCAACTAAAACCATAGAAACGCAAGCAGGCCACCGAGCGCACGCAGCAGCAGCAGCGGCAGCAGCCGCAGCCGCAGCCGCAGCCTCCTCCTTTGCGCGGCGCCCGCCAAGACGACGAGGCCAACAACGCCGACGCTGTTCGCGTAAGCCCCGCGCGCGGGCCCCGCGGCGAGTTTGGCGCCCGCGGCGCGGTCGACGTGCGCGCGCCGGCCGAGGCCGTGTGGCGCCTGATGACGGCGGTCGAGGCGCTGCCGTCCTGGTCGCCCGGAGTCAAGGCCACCCGCGTGCTGTCGCGCGAGTCCCCGCGCGTCGTGTTTCTGCGGCAGACGGCCCGGTGGCAGTTCCTGGCGCTGCGGGGGGACTTCTCGGTCGACCTGCGCATGGAGCAGGACGAGGCGGCGCGGACCATCACGACGCGGCTGCTGCGCGCCGGCGACGGCGCGCACGACCACGGCGGCCACGGCCACGGCGCGGGCGGCGGCAACGGCAGCGGCGGCAAGGGGCGGGCGGCTGGCGCCTTGTGGGGGGGCGGCAGCGGGGCGCTGTCAGCCGGCGGAGCGGCGGCGGCGGCTACAGGCCGCGGCGGCGGCGGCGGCGGCGGCGGCGGCATGATGCGGCACTTCGGGACGAGCATGCGCATCGTGGAGCTTGGCGGGGGAAGGGCCGGGGACGGCAGCGGCGGCGGCGGCAGCGGCAGCGGCAGCGGCGGCGAGGCGTCGTCGTTGTCGGCGTCGGCGTCGTCGTCTCAGCCGCCCGGCTTCCTGTCGCTGCTGGCGCAGGCGTTCGCGGCGGGCGCGGGCGGGGTGGGGCCCTGGCCGGGGCAGGCGCCGGCCTCGCCCTTTGCCGCGGCGGGCAGCCTCCAAAGCAACGCGGGCATGCTTGGCGTCGGCGGCGACGGCGGCGGCGTTGGCAGCGTGCGGCGCGCCGTCGGCCGCCAAAAGCAGCCGCCGCCGCCGCTTCCGTTGCCGTCGCAGCAACACCAACCACAGCAGCAGCAGCAGCAGCAGCAGCAGCAGCAGCCGAGCTGCCGCATGGAGATGGAGCTCTACATGCAGCCGTGCGTGTTCGTGCCGCCCGGCGTCTCGGCCCTGGTGTGCGCGCAGGTGCGGCGCCAGCTGCGCGGCCTGCTGCAGCAGGTCAAGCTCGAGCTCGAGGACGGCGGCAGCCAGGGCAGCGGCGCGCTCGCCTCGCGGCGGCGGCGCGACGAGCACGAGGCGTTGGCGGCGGCGGCGGGCCGAGCGGCGGCGGCGGCGGCGCTGAGCGGCGGCGGCGGCGGCGGCGACCTGTTTGCCAGCGCGCTGCCCCTCCTGGCCTCGCCCTTCCTGGCCCTGCCGCCGGCGGTCAAGGCCCAGGCCTGACGGTTTGCGCGCGCCCTCTCCGGGACGGCCTGGCTGGCCCTCTGCCTGTGGCTCGCGATGCTGTTGGCCGCCGCCGCGGCGCTGCTTTTGGCGGTCGAAAAGGCGGCGGCGGCGGCGGCCGACGCCGCCGTCGCCGTCGTCGCGGTCGCCGCCTCGCCCTGGCGCCTCTCCGCCTGGCGCCACGGCAGCAGCACCAACAGCAGCCGCAGCAGCAGCAGCAGCAGCACCCAGCCCCTTGTCTCCGGGGGGAGCGCGCGCAAACCCCCTCCTCTTCCTCTGCCCCGATCCTCTCTCCCCGCCTCGTCGTCCCCGTCGTCCCGCCCGCCGGCCGCCGCCGCCGCCGCCGCCGCCGCCCTCCAGCTCGTGTCGTTCCCGCTGGCCTCGTGCCGGTCGCTCGAGCTCGACGCGCCCATCCCGCACATCGTCGTGCGCGCGGCGCCGGACTATCAACCCAGCCCTCATTATTAGCGCGTGTGTACACGTTATTGTCTAAAGTTAAAAAAGTGGTTGCATTACCTCTCTCGAGCGAAGAACGAGAAAAAAAAGGTCACGGCAGCGCGGCGGCGGCGCCGACGCCGACAGGAAACAGAAGCGCCTCCATTCCCTCTTCCTCTTCTTCTTCGCTCCCAAGCCGCGACCCCGCCTCTTCTCGCCGCCGCTTCGCCTTGAACCCCAGGCGCGCGTACAGGGCCCTCGCCGCGGCGTTTCCCCGCGTAGCGACGGACAGCGTGAGAGTCACGGGCCCGCTGCTGCCGCCGCCGCCGCCGCCCCCGTCCGCCGCCGCCGCCGCCGCCGCCAACGCCGCCGCTGCCGCGCACGCGCGCACCAGCGCCGTCGCCACCCCCCTGCGCCGGCACCCCTCGCGCACGCCCAGGGCCGAGACCCGCGCCGCGGCGAGGCGGGACCCACCCAGGCGCCTGGACACCAAGTACCCGCAGCAGCCGCCGCCCGCGCCGGCGTCCTCCTCGCCGTCGCCGTCGTCGCAGCCAGCGCCGCTGCCGCTGCCGCCGCAGCGGGTGACAAACACGTCCGCCCGCTTCGCGCCGCCGCCCAGCGCGCGGCTCAGGAACTCGGGCACGCTCGGCGGCGTTGTCGTCGCGTCGTCGCGTCGAGAGCGCGCGTCGAGCGCGGCGATGGCCTCGAGGAGCGGCTGGGACGGGCGGAACGCGCCGCCGGGGGCCACGGCCGGCGGGGACAGCAGCGGGGTCGGCGGCCGCTCGACGGCAAACGAACAGACGACGTGCGCCATGTCGCTGTCGCCGCCGTCGCCCCTTCCTAGACAGGCTCTGCGCTCTGGCGGCGCTCGCGGGAAGCACACGACAGAGGATCAAACCTTTGTAGTAGAGGCCCCAACACCCACTCCCTTTTCTTCTTCGTCGTGCGCGCGCCGCGTGGTCGGAGACAAAAGTTGGGTGCCAAAGTTTTGATCGCACGCGTGCGTCCAATCGAGACAGACAAGATGGCGCTGCTGCGCTGATCGTTTGCGCGCAACACTCGAAAGCAGTGATTCAAGCGAGATGCCGCGCGTGCGCGCGAATCCGCGGCGCCCGGCCGGCGCAGAGGAGGATCAAGGGGAGTTGGAGTGCAGGTGCGAGGGCTGCGAGGGGCGCGCCGCTGCCGCGCTGGCGCCGCCAGACGCGGCCGCCGCCGCCGCGCAGTCTGCTCTGAGCGCGGCCGCCGTCCGGCAGGAGCGCGGCCTGCCCCGGTGCCTGGTGCTGCTCGGGACGGGGCTGCTGCAGGAGCTCGAGGAGGCACAGGCGCGGTCCGGGTCTCAGGACCCGGACTCGTCGGAGGACGAAGGGGAGGGCGAGGAGGCGGGCGGCGACGGGCAAGGGCGGCGGCGGCGGCGGCGGCGGCAGCCACAACGGCGACGGCGACGGCGACCGCCGCCGCTGCCGCTGCCCCACCTCGACCGCTTGGCGCGTGAGGGCATGCTGACGCCCCTGCAGCTGCGCGAGCTCGGCGGGGGTGACGGGCCGCAGACGGGATCGGTAGAGGACAACGGGGGGGGAAGCGAGGAGGCGCGGCGGCGGCGGCGGCGGCGGCGGCGAGACGCCCACCGGCAGCAGGCCGCCCAGTTTTGGGGGGCGGCGGCGGCGGCGGCGGGCGGCGCCAAGGGCGGCGCGGGGGCGGCGGCGGCCTCCCAGCTCGCCGCCCGCTTCAAGGGCCTGCGCGCGCTCGCGCTCACCGACGACCTCGGAGGGTTTGGCGCGGCGGCGGCCGCCGTCGGCGCGGCCGTGCGCCCCTTGCGGCCGGCCGAGCAGGCGGCAGAAGAGGACGACGGACGAGCCGCCGCCGCCGCCGCCGACGACGACGTCGACGGTGCCGACGCCGCCTCCGCCGGCGCGCCGCCGGGAGCGACGGCGGCGGCGGCGACGCCGGGGCAGGCGGCCCGGGCAGCGCTCGAGGCCCTCGGCCTGATGTCCCTTCCGATCGGGGCCGGCGGCGAGGCCTTCGAGATTGTTGTGCTGCACGTCGACCCGGACGCGGCGCGCGAGGAGGCGGAGGACGAGGAGGAGGAGGAGGAGGAGGAGGAGCGGGAGGAGCGCGGCCGCAGCGTCAGCGGCATCGACAGCGGCTCCCTCGGCCGCCGCCGCCGCCGCGCGCTCCTCCGCTGGCTCGACCGCGCCGCCCGCGCCGTGTTCGAGCTCGGGGGCGAGGCGGCGCGCGACGCGCTGCTCCTGGCCGTGGTGCTGACGCCGTGGGCCAGGGAAGAGGAGGACGCGAGCGAGCAAGAGGAGGAGGAGGCCGCCACGGCGGAGCGAGAAGCGCCCCCGCCCGCCCTGCTCAGCGGGCGCCGCCGCCGCCCCTGCGCCGACGCCGCCGGTGCCGAGGACGCCGACGAGCCCCCGCCCCTCCCGCGCCCCCTCCAGAGCGGCCGCCTGCTCGCCGGCGCGCCCGCGGCCCTCCCGGGCCCGGGCGTGTACGCCCGGGGCGCCAGCCTCGCCCTCTGCGCGCGCCGGCTGCCGGGTGCGGTCCGCTGCTGCCGCGCCGCGCGCCTGTCGCTGCGAGAGGCGGCGGGCGGTGGCGGCGGCGGAAACGGCGGCGGCGGCGGCGGCGGCGGCGGCGGCGGCGGCGGCGACGACCGCGCGCGCTGCGGCGAGGGGGCGGTGCTGATGGAGCGGCTGCTCCCCGAGCTGGCGTACAAGCTCGGCCGCGCGGCCAAGTACGGCGCGTGAGGGCTACGTATGGCCCGGGGGCTTGGCGGTTGCGTCCCGTCGTTGCGTCGTCCTCCCTCTGCCGCAAGCGTCTGTCGCGTTTGCGCAGGGGAGACGCTCATGGCGCCGCCGACCCCAAGCGCCGGCCCCCCCCCGCAGCCGACAGATCAGTTGGCTCTCCTCTCATCTTTCGCTCCACACGCTTGTCCTTTTAGTTTTCTGTACACGAGTTCATGTGAACGCCCTCGTACGCACGTCCTCGACGCCCTCGACGCCAGCCCCAGCAGAGCGCACAACACGCGCGTCTCTTGATTTTCCTCCTCTCCTCTCCTCTCCCTCCCCCCGACAAACGAAAGCCCCAATCGCAACGCCTCGCGGCGCCTCCATCCGACAAGCACAGCCGTCCGGTGGGCCAGGTGCGTCTGCGCAGCGGTCCAGCAACGCGGATCCCTTTGCTCGCGCGCGCGGGGGCGCAAAAAAGAGACTTCCAGGCCCACAGCCACACAGAGAGAACGAAGAACGCAAGAAGGGACGCACCCTTCCGCCCAGTGCGCTGCGCCGCCCGGGCCCCGCGCGCCCGCCCCGTGCGCATCCGACGCCGCCCGACCCATCCACACCCTTCGGCCGCGCGCCTCGCGACGCGCATGGGGAGCGGGCAAGAGTGTCTCGAGGGGGGGTCCGCGGCTCGCGCGCCGCGCGCGGGCATGCGTGTGTGGCGACGGCGACATCGGAGGGGGCCGAGTCTCCCGGCCAAAAGGGACGATCCTTTAAACTCACTCCTTCGCCCCCCAACTCTCACACACCAACCCGCGACGACGCCCGCCTCACGAACAAAACAACGACAGAGCCCGCAGCTCTTGCAAATACTAGAAATGCGCGCCGCCACCACCTCCCTCGCCGCCGCCGGCGCGGCGCCGGCGCAGCCCCAACCGCTGGTCTTGCCACGCGGCCCTGGGCGGCCGGCAGCCCGCCCGCCGGCCCTGGCCGCCGTGACGTCGCGGAGGCGAGATGCGCAGCCGCGCGAGCGCCTGCGCCGCGCGCTGGCCGCGGCCGCGGCCTCGCGGCACGGCGGCGGCGCCGGGCTGCCGGTGGTCGCGACAGCGGGAAACGGCGGCGGCGGCGGCGGCAACGGCAACGGAGGAAGCAGCAGCAGCGGCGGCGGCGGCGGCGGCAGCAGCAGCCAGCACTCCCCGCCCTTGATGCGGTACACGGGCGCCATGGCCCAGGCGTCGGCCGCCGCGGGCGGGCCCGGCAGCGGCGGCGCGGGCGCGGGCAGCAGCCGCATCCGGCCGCCGTCGCCGGCGGCGGCGCCCGGCGGCGGCGGCAGCACGAGCGGGGGCGGCGGCGGAGGCGGCGGCGGGCAGCTCCAGCCGCCGCCGCCCTCGGCGGTCGCGGCCCGGCGCGTCTCCACCGCCGCGCGGCTCAGGCGCCCGCCCGCCGTCGACCAGGTCGCCGGGTTCGTTCTCGGACACCCCGAGCCGCCCCCCGCCTCCTCTGCGGCCGCCCCGGCTGGCGGCAGCGGCGGCGGCGGCGCGGCAGGAGGAGGCTCGGCGCGCCGCGCCGTCGCCTCGTCGTCCGTCGTCGCCGGGACAGGCGACGTCGGGCTGGCGGCCGAGGCGGCTGAGGTGGCAGCGGCGCTGCGCGCCGCGCTCGCCCCGACGGGGGCCGCGAGCGAGCCACAGCAACGGCGGCAGCAGGGGGCAGAGGCGGCGGCCACCCTGCTCCGGCGGGCGGGCTCGCTGATGGCGCGCGCCGCCTCGGCCGCGCCCGCGCCCGCCGGCCCGGCCCCGCTCTCCCCGGACGACGTCGCGCTCTTTGCCCAGGCGGCGGCCGTCGCGCGCGCCCGTGCGCGCGCGGGCCCGGCCGCAGGCGCGCCGGCCGCGGCCGCCGACCCCGCCGACTCTGCTGCCGCCGCCGACGCCGACGCCGCCGCCGCCGCCGTTGACGCGGCATGGGCAGCCGCGTTTTACTCGGCCTCGGCCGAGGTGTGGATGCGCCCCCTGGCCGCGGGGCAGCCCGCGCAGCAGCAGCAGCCCGCGGCGGCGACCGAGCTCGACCGCGTCGAGGCGGTGGCTTCGGCGGCGGCGGCGCTGCTGCGCTCGGGCGGCGCCAACGTTAGCGCCGATGCCGCCGCTAACGCCTCTGGCGCGGCGCCGCCGCCCCCCACCGCCGCCGGGCTGCCGCCGCCGGCAGAGTGGCTGGCGCTGCTGTCGCGGGCGGCGGCCGAGGCGGTCCTGGCCGCCCCCTCGCTCCACCCGGCGCAGCTGGCGGCCGTCCTCTGCGCCCTCGAGCGCCTCGGCGCCTCCCTGGGCGACGGCAAGGGCGCCGTGTCGCGCGCGGCCGCGCGCAGCGCCGGCGCCACGCTCGCCTCGGCCGCCGCGGCGCGTGCGCTCGGCGCCGACGCGGCCGCGCTGGCGCTGCGCTGCCACGCGCGCGGCGCGGTGCGCCTCGCGCCCGAGCACTCGCGCGAGATCCTGCGCTCGGCCGTCCAGGGGTCCGCGCACCTGTCGGCGCGCGGCGCCGCCGCGTGCGTCGAGTTTGCCGCCTCTTGCGTCGGCGGCAGCGGCAGAGGCCGCGGCGACGACGGCGGCGGCGGCAGCAGCGACGGCGACAACGCGGCCGCCGCCGCCGCGCCGCCGCGGCCGCTCGTGCTCGACCTGCTGCTCGCGCAGGCGCGCGCCCGCGGCCTCGCCGCCCTGTCCCCCGCCGAGCTGCCGCGCCTCGTGCGCGCCCTCGCGCGCCTGTCCGCGCCCGCGGCCGCCATGGCCATGGAGCCGCTCGAGGGCGAAGAGGCGGCCGAGGCCGCGGCCGCCGCCGACGGCTGGGGCGGCGCCGGCAGGCGGGTCGAGCGCGCCTACCGCCCCCGCGCCGTCTTTGTGTCTGCCGCGCTCGCCGCCGCGCGCCCCCTGCTCGCGCGCCTGGCGCCCGGAGAGCTGCTGGCCTTTGCGGAGGACCTGGCCGCCATGCGGTACCGCCCCTCCGACGGCTGGGCGCGCGCGTTCGTGCTGGCCGCGGGGGCCGGGGTGGAGAGGGCGGCGGCGTCTGAGGCAGAAGCTATGGACGCGCCGTCGTCGCCGCCGTCGTCCGCCGCCGCCGCTGCTTCCCCTTCTGCCTTTGCGCTCGCGCGCTCGCTCGTCGCGGTCGTGGTCGGCTGGCGCATGCCACGCGCGCTGCTGGACGACGCCGCGCGCGCCCTGGCCGCCGCCGTCGAGGCGGCCGCGCCGCTGGCCCCCAGCGTCGGCGACGCCCGGGCTTTGCGCGCCCTGCTGGCGGCGGCGCGCGCGGGCGGCGGCAGCACCGGCGCCTTCGTTGGGTCGGCGCCTGCCAGCATGCTGCCCTCGTCCGCGGGCGCGATGCTCCAGCAGCAGCAACAGCAGCAGCAGGTCGCCGCGATGCAGCAGCCGCCCCAGCCGCAGCCGCGGCGCCGGCAGCGCAAGGCCGCCGCGCTTGCCGCGGCCGCCGCCGCCGCCGAAGAGGCCGTCGCCAACGGCAGCGGAGGCGGGCGCGGCGGCAAGCGCGCGAGCGGCCGGCGCTCGCTGCTCCAGCAACGCCAGGAGGCAGAGGCCGCGGCCCTGTGATAGACGACGAGGACGATGATGATGTCGGTGGTGGTGGTGAGCTTCTCCCTGCCCTGGTTTCTCGTCTTGCCCCCCTCAGGGGCGCCAAACGTCCTGTAAACCAACCAGACCAAACCCCTTGCCTCGATCCTCTTCGCTTCCACACAAACGGATTCGAAAGAAGTGGCGGCGGCGCCCTCACGACGGCGGCGAGAAAGCGAAAGCGAAAGCGAAAGCGAAAGCGAAAGCGAAAGCGAAAGCGAAAGCGAAAGCGAAAGCGAAAGCGAAAGCGAAAGCGGCGGGAGCCCCGCTCTTTCACCGACGCCGTCATACTTGTTCGTCGTGCGGCCCTCGCGCCCTCCCTCTTCACTCTCTCCATCGCGTTCTCCTCCCTCACGCAAGCAGGCAAGGGCAACGCCTCGCCGCGACGCTCGGCGCAACAAAGGAAAACAGTTAGTCACAAGGGGCGGCGGTTTTTCCTTTCACGGACGTGTGTGCGCCGCCGCCGCTGCCGCCCCGTTGACGCGCGCGCTCGCTCGCGCGCTAACCCTGTGCCTGGTGCGCGTCTCGGCGCGGCGCGGGCACCCACGCGCGGCGCGTTTGGGTTCCGTTTGGGTTTCCGAGGGGGGCGCATTCGGTCCACGCGGCGTCGTTGCTAAAAAGAATCCTCCTCCCCCCCTCCGACAAATCCCAAATCCACAAGACAGCCGCATCGCATCGACGCAAAGCGCCTACTGCCACCGCCTGCCCGCCCTTCGGGCAACAAGCATGGCGCGGTAATCGCGAGCGCCCCCGACGAGGCGCCCGAGGACCTACTGCGAGACGGGCCACCACGGCGCCCCCCCCTCCCGACCCCGCCGCCCTCGCCGCCCTCGCCGCCGCCGCCCTCTCCGTCTCTTGCCCGCCCCAAGCGGCCCGGGCGGGCTCCGCCGGGGCGCCCACCACTGAGTCGAGCTAGTAGGTGCGTCAACCTGGATCGTGGTCCAGGCGGACCAGCGCGTGCCCGGCAACCCTTCCAGGGAGCGACCTGCTAGGTATTTGTCGGCCGGGGAGCGTCCCCCCCCCGACCTCCGGCAGCAGGTGTGTGTGTCTGACTGCGTGCGCCCGTCTTCCCGCTCGACCGCGCGGCAGCAGCGCGACAGGCCCGACGCTCCGGAAGCATTTCAGCAGGAGTACGACCGCAGAGCGCCCGGAATTTAGCCGCGGGTGTGGTACGCTAGCGCGACCGGACCGCCGGCACCCGCGACGGCCGCCACCAGCAGCGTCGCCCACGACCACGGCCGACCGTCCCAGATGGGGCGAGAGGTCCTGCGGTCGCTGCGGTGACGCTCGCTGGCGACCGTCGCGGGTGCCGGCGGCCGCGTCCCAGAGCGCGCTCCACGCCGGCGGGAAGTTCCGGCGGCGCTCTTCGGTCGTGCTTCTGATAACTAGTGCTCACGAGGCGTCGGGCCGGCCGCGCCGCGCGCGCCGCGCGCGGTCGGGGCGAGGGACGGGCGCGCGGAATCGGTCGACAGCGGCGCCGCTTATGTTGGGGGACGCTCCCGGGCCGGGCTCCCTGGCAGGCTGCCCCCTGGAAAGGGTTGCGGGGCATCAGCTCGTTCGTATGGACCACCACGTCGAGGGACGGTCAGTCCGGCGTGAGCGCCGGGCGACAGCATCGAGCTCAGTGGCGGGCGCCCCGGCGGAACCCCCGCGCCCAGGCTGCTCGGGGCGGGCGAGGGACGGCGAGGGCGGCGGCAGCGGGGGAGGAGGCCGCTTTGATTGCACGACGACGGTGGTGATGTCGTTGCTTCTAATTGCCCCTCTCAGGGGCGCCAAACGTCCTGTAAACCAACCAGACCAAACCCTTTGCCTCGATCCTCTTCCCTTCCGCACAAACGGTTTCAAAAAAAGCGGCGGCGGCGCCCTCACGACGGCGGCGAGAAAGCGAAAGCGGCGGGCGCGCCGACGCCGCCATATTCGTTGCGCGGCTTTTTCCGTCCTCACGACACCACACACAACGCATGTACAAGAGAGAGAGAGAGCGCGCGCCTTGCAACAACACACCCCGCCACTACAACACCCGACTCCCAACCACGCAACCCCACACACACACAACACAAGCCACACACGCACGCAAAAACAAAAAGAGAGAGAGGATGCGGTCAGCAGGGACCGCCGTGGCGCCGCCGCGCGCAGAGGTGTTGCGCTCGTGGCGTGCGCGCGTCGCGCAGGCACCGGGCGCCGCCGCCGCGTGCGCGCGCAAGCGACCCGCCGCGCCGCCCCCGCACGCCACCGTGGCGTCCTCGAGGCAGACTTTAGCCCCCTCTCCTTCCCCCTCCTCAGGGGCTCCCCCTTCAAACAACAAACCACCCGTTGCCTTTGCGTCGCGCTTTTCGTCGCGCGCGCGCGCGTCTCGGCGCGCGCTCGAGGCGCTGGCGTACGCGCCCCCGCCGTCTCCCTCCCCGCGCCAGCTCGAGCAGCAGCAGCAGCAGGAGCAGGAGATGGTGCCCATCGCCGTGCGCGTCCCCTCGGCCCCCTCGTTCTTCCCCTCTGGAGGAGGAGGAGGGAACGACGCGCAAGAGATGCTCAGGGCCATGCCCACGGCCGTGGAGAACGCCGCCGACGACGCGCGCCTCGGCAACCCCCTGGAGCGCGCGCAGCGCCTGTCCACGTCGTGGTTCGGCCTCATCGCCGAGCTCGAGGGCGTGGTCGTCGACGACACGCTCGACCTGCACCAGCGCGCGTGGCTCGAGGTCGCGGAGGAGCTGCGCCTGCCGACGCCGCTGGGGCAGCAGCTGCGGCGCATCAAGGGCGTGCGCGACGAGCTGGTGAGTCGGAGTGGAGGCAAATGCGCGCGCGGGAAAAGAAGGATTGGGTTTGTTTTTCCCGACGCCGGGCGGGCCGAGACGGGCGTTGCAGCTCTTGGCGCCGCTTCGCGTCCTCGTTGTGTTTTCTCACACCCGCGCAAAACGACCGACAAACATGCAAACCTCAAACCACACCAACAACAAACAGGTCGTCCAGCAGGTCTTCTACTGGACGCGCAACCCCTCGGCCGCCCGCGAGATCTGCGCCCATAAGGGCGCGCTGTACGACCGGCTGCTCGCCTCGCGGGCGCCCGCGCGCGAGATCCCCGGGTCGCGCGCCTTCTTGGGCGGGCTGCGCGCGCACGGGGTCCCCCTGGCGCTCGTGGCCACGGCCGTTCCCGAACGCCGCGTGCGCCAGACGCTCGAGCGCCTGGGCCTGGAGGGCGCCTTCGACGCCGTCGTCGCCGCGGAGGACGCCGGCGCCGACGGCGCGGCCGAGTTTGCCTACGCGGCCGCCGCGCAGGCGCTGCGGCGCCCGCCCGTGCGGTGCATCGTGGTGGGCGACTCGAACCGCTCGGTCGAGGCGGCGCGCGAGCTCGGCATGAAGGCGGTCGCGCTGGCCGGCGCCGGCGGCGTCGCGGGCCCGTCGGCCGGCGGCGGCGTCGGCGGCGGCGCGGGCGGCGGAGGCCCGCCCGTCGGCCGCGCTTGGGACTTTGCAGGCGCCGACCTGGTCGCGCGCACGACTCTCGCCGGGCTGGGCATGCTCAACATGAAGCGCCTGTTCAGCGCGGAGGACCTGGTCGAGGCGTCGGCGCTCGGCGGCGGGCGCGCGGACGACTATGCCGCCGCCGCGGGCCCCGACCCGCGCGGCGCCGCCTTCGACAGGCGCGCCGCCGCTTCGGCGGCGGCGGCGGCGGCGGCGGCGGCGGCGGCGGCTGACTTTTCGCCGTTTGCCGCGCCGCGCCCCTTTGACTTTGGCGGCGGCGACGACGAGGAGGACGAGGACGACGACGACGACTACATGGGCCTGCCCCCCCTGCCGGCGTCGTCCCTGCCGCCATTGTACTCGTCTTCCTCGCGTGCGTCGAGGAGTCGCCGGCAGCAGCAGCAGGAGGAGGACGAGGCGGGGGCGGCCGCAGCCGCGGCCTCGCCCTTGGCGGCGCCGTCGACTCCTCCCGCGCGCGAGCCGGCGCTGGCCTCCTCCTCCTCCCCCATGCCGTCCCCCTTGAGGTCGTTCGACCCGCGGGAGGACGACGTCGGCGCGGGCGCCTGGGCGCGGGAGAGCGCACGCCTGCGCCCGTCGCGCCGCTTCGCCGCCTCCGCCGCGCCGCTGCCGCCGGCCGTTGCCGCCGCTCAAAACCCCGCGACCCGTGATCCCGTGCCAGAGGCCGCGCGCCCCTCCACCCGCCGCCTCGGCGACGACCCCTCGGCCTTGGCTGGCGCGACCGCCGACGAGGAGATGACATCGCCGGCCGCTGACGCCGCCGCCGACGCGCCCGCCGCCGGCGACGCCGCCGCCGCCGCCAGCGACGAGGAGGACGCGGCCGCCTACGCGGCCGCCCTGGTGCGCCTGGCGGGCGGCTCCTCGCGCCGCGCGCGCGCATCGCGCCTTCCGCCCAAGCCGGCCGCGGCGGCGGCCGCGTCGCGCCCGTCGTCGCCCTGAGCCGACAGGAGGACGCGCGCCTCGGTGCCTCGCCGTTTTCAGGTTTTTTTT